>Ga0209828_1000291_pt1 | contig 49040 bp, 42 predicted proteins | sample MaitaG_FD_187429 | JGI IMG/M metagenome (GOLD analysis project Ga0209828, IMG submission 187429) | Marine algal microbial communities from Maine, USA - Maine_Asex2 metaG (SPAdes) (version 2) | ecosystem: Host-associated > Algae > Red algae > Unclassified | place: Maine, USA | collected 2015-01-05
GTAAAACCGCAACTAAAATGAAAGATGAGGACTTCATTGAGAAGCTCTTTATCGCTAGTACTCACGATACCATTCTCTGTTTCTCTAGTCGGGGCCGTCTGTATTGGCTGAAGGTGTATCAACTGCCGATGGGGTCACGAAATTCTCGTGGATTACCGATGGTGAATATACTGCCGCTTCAGGAAGATGAGCATATACAAGCTATCTTACCAATTCGTGAGTATGAAGATGGAAAGTTCATCTTTATGGCGACTGAAAACGGCACGGTTAAAAAGACAGATCTCAAGGCATTCTCAAATCAGCGTGCCTCTGGAATTATTGCGATTGACCTACGTGAAGATAATCAACTAGTCGATGTTGCGATTACTGACGGTAATAGCGATGTGATGATGTTCTCTTCAAACGGTAAAGCGATTCGATTTAATGAAAATGATGTGCGGGCCATGGGTCGAACGGCTGCGGGTGTTCGCGGTATAAAGTTAGCGGGTGACGCTAAAGTCAATGCATTACTTATCCTTGAAGAAGGCCGCCTATTAATGGCAACTGAGCAGGGTTACGGCAAGCGCACTGAAGTTGATCAGTTTACACCGCAAAAGCGTGGGGGTTCGGGTGTGATTGCAATCCAAACTTCTGAGCGTAACGGTAATTCTATCGGTGCGGTGCAAGTGATTGATGACGATGAGATTATGATGATTTCTGACGGTGGTATCTTGGTGCGTACCGCAGTTAAAGATGTCTCTGTCACTGGTCGCAATACGCAGGGTGTTAGACTCATCAAGTTAGGCAAGGGTGAGCTCTTAACTCAGATAGAGCGCATTGCCAAGATGGAAGGCGACGATGCAGAGTTGGATGAAGACGGTAATCCTGTTGTTGTCGATGTAGCATTGGATGAAGATGGTAATCCTGTAGTAGCTGATGCTGCTGCAAGTGATAATGGTGCGGAAACTGATGCCTCGGATGAGGAATCTGAAGAAGAGCTAAAGGATGATTCTCCAGAGAACGATTAGATCGCAATGGGCTAGTATATGAGTGAGAAGGAGAGCCTGCCAGCATCATTTGCTGAGCAGGTAATGACAGAAAAATTAGGTAAAATTCGTGACAGAATCGACTCTATAGATACGCAGATTTTGCAATTGCTGAGTGATCGTGCAAACTGCGCTGAAGAAGTTGCGGTAACCAAACGTGAAGCGGGCGAGCAAGACATTAAGTTCTATCGTCCAGAACGTGAAGCACAGATTTTACGTCGTGTGTCTGAGGTTAATCCTGGCCCTTTGGGTAGCGAAAAAGTCACGGCGATTTTTAGAGAAATCATCTCTTCATGTTTGGCGCTTGAACAGCAAATTAAAGTAGCCTACTTAGGGCCTGCCGGAACATTTACTGAGTCGGCGGCAAGAAAACATTTTGGTACAGCGGTCAGTACCGTTCCCTTTACGCTAATTCCTGAGGTGTTTCGCCAAGTTGAAGCAGGTACCGCTGACTATGGTGTTGTGCCTATTGAGAACTCAACAGGTGGTATAATCTCTCATACCTTGGATCGTTTTATTAGTTCGCCCCTGAAGATTTGTGGCGAAATACACTTAGCTATCCATCAGAATCTGATGAATATTAGCAAAGAAATGAGAGGCGTTACGCGCATTTATTCACATGAGCAATCACTCATGCAGTGCCGTGATTGGTTGGATCGAAATTATCCCGGAGTAGCAAGAATTGCTGTTGCAAGCAATGCTGAGGCGGCAAGATTAGCGGCTGAAGACAGTCATTCTGCGGCAATAGCGGGTGAAAATGCCGCTAGTCTCTATGACCTTAAAATCATCTCACCGCATATCGAAGATTCTCCCAATAACGTCACCCGTTTTTTAGTGATTGGCAAAGAAGAGGTGCCTGAAAGTGGCAATGACAGAACCTCAATACTGATCTCAACGAGAAATCGATCGGGTGCGCTCTACCACTTGCTAGAGCCTCTGAAGCGACACGGTTTAGATATGACACGCATTGAGTCACGCCCAGCGCCCGATACACATTGGGATTATTTCTTCTTTATGGACCTGAATGGTCACGTCAAGCACGATGCAATGCAGCTAGCATTAAAGGAGCTTGAGGATGAGTCAGAATATGTCCGTGTATTAGGCTCCTATGCCAAAGCGATTCTTTAATTGCTGATATGATAAAAAAGCTCGCCATTTTTGGGGTAGGGTTGATTGGTGGTTCGCTCGCGATGGCGTTGAAAAAAGCCAATTACTGCGAATCAATCATCGGCTGCAGTCGCAACGCTGAGGCCTTACAGAAAGCCAAAGCGCTTGGTGTGATTGATGACTACACGCTTGACCCCATCGTGGCGGTAAAGGGTGCTGATATGGTCTTATTAGCCGTCCCGATGGGAGCAATGGGGAGCGTATTACAGTCCATCAAAGGCTATATTGAAGCAGGAGCAGTCGTCACTGATGCAGGGAGTGCTAAAGCTAGTGTAGTTGCTGCTGCGCATGAAGCTTTTGGTGAAATTCCGCCGTTTTTTGTTCCGGCGCACCCGATTGCGGGACGTGAAAAAAGTGGTGTTGAAGCGGCGATTGTTGACCTATACGTCGATCACAAAGTCATTGTTACGCCTTTACCAGAGACCGATAAGCAAGCCGAGCGGCAAGTGATTGCTATGTGGGAAGCCGCGGGTGCTGAAGTAGAGAGCATGGCGGTAGAAAAGCATGATCACGTACTGGCATCAACGAGTCATTTACCGCACGTGATAGCCTACTCATTAGTCGATACGTTGTCGCACTCTGAAGTGTCAGATTCTATTTTTCACTACGCAGCTGGCGGATTTCGGGATTTTACTCGTATCGCCTCAAGTGATCCGGTGATGTGGCGAGATATCTGTTTGGAAAACCGTGACGCGATCTTGACTTCTATTGAAGCATTCCAAGCTAATTTGCAAATCTTACACCAGCAAATAACTGATGCTGATAGTAGCGGTATCATGGATACCTTTAGTCATGCGAAAGCTGTTCGCGATGGCTACATGAAGAAGCAGTCTTAGGAAAGGATTTAAGGGCTTAGCTTTAGCATAAAACGGCTCACTAATAATATTGCTTTGCATAAGAAATAAGGTGCTTGCCAATTGTAATGCCGCATTAGTGACAATCTATGAGAAGATGAACTTTTAAGTTCATCAGCGCTTCAAACGGTTATGTTATCTTTTTTTCGGCAATGTTTACTCTTAGTTTGGCTCGCTGGCTTCGTCTATGCGATTTACAACATTGCGGAGCATTGGGATTATGATATTAAAGCGCCCGATGTCGAAGCGATGCTGGCAAACAGAGTCGATGCTGAAACGCTAAAGCAGTCAGTTGAAGGTGCGCTGAGAGCTGAAGAATTTGATGAAGCGCGCTCACTGATAGTGATCGGCCAGAAATATGGTCACTCGCTTGACTATGTTGCTTACAATACCTATCTCACAAAACATGATACGTCCACTTCACGTATGACTAAGCAAGTCACAGGTTTTGCTGAAGGTTTTTTCTCAGGCAAAGGTGAAGATGCCTCGGGTGTTGCCGGTGCATTGGCCGCTGACTTTACTGTGGTGGGTGATTTAAGGGATCTTAGTGAGCAGTTTAGTAACTATCAAGATGGGCAGCCAGTTAATCAACTGATCACGACATTAGCAGGCATTGGAGTTGGGCTAACTGCGGTAACTATTGGTTCCGGCGGCATGGCGGCACCTGCCAAAGCGGGCGCGTCAACCTTAAAGCTGGCTGCCCGCATGAACCGTCTGACCCGAAGTTTTCGCGATGAATTAATGCGCATTGGCGCTAAAGTCTTTGATTGGCAACAGTTTTTACGTTTGAGTAAAGGTGCAGATTTGACCAGTATTTCACGTGTGGCTAAGCAATCTTATAACCCTCAGGCGGCGAGAAGTCTCGGTGCATTGGCTGAGCAAGCGAATGGCATACGAAAAAATACCTCGGTGGTTGATAGCATTCATTTATTAAAATACGTTGAAAATACTGACGATTTGAGAAGCGTCAATCGGTTGAGTCAGCGTTTTGGTATTCATACGCGTGGAGTGTTTCGACTGCTAGGGAAAACCGCTATTCGCGGAGTAAAGGCATTAAGGATTACGCTGGAATTATTGATTGCTATTACTTCTAGCATCTTCTTTGGGTTGTTGTTTATATCGACTATTGGCGGTGGCGATAGAAAGCGGCTGAAGGAAGCTGAAGATTAGAGTGCATATCAGCTAGATCATAATCTCAAAGCCTTTCACTTCCTCAAGAATAATCGAGGATCTCGCATCCAATACGCCGGGAATTGACAGAATCTCTTGCTCCAGAAACCGTCCGTAGCTTTCAAGATCTGTTGCAACCACATCTAGTATAAAATCAACTGCGCCTGAGAGTTTGTGACAGGACTGAACTTGCGGCAGTTTACGAATGGATTCGCGAAAACTTTTGGCGAGTTCGACATTGCTACGTTCCACTTTGACCTCGACATAAGCGCGGACTTCATGGCCTAACTGCTTGGCATCTAAGGCAAGGGTGAAATGTTTGATGGTGCCTTTTGTTTGTAGCGCTTGCACCCGGCGTTGTACGGCGGAGGCGGATAGGTTGACGCGCTCAGCTAGCTCTGTCCAGTTTAGACGGCCGTCTTTGGCTAGGTGGAGTAGGATTGATTTGTCGAATGCATCCATGGTGGTCGTCCTGTGACGGTTTTCGTTTCGTCGTCGTTTACTGATAACGGCTTTCTAACAATACTGCGGTAAGTTTTACTTATGTGAGGTTTTAAAATCAATAAAAATATCAAGCCTAAGGTGTTAGTGCTGGGGGGGAGGGGGTTTATTGGGCGTCATGCGGTTTCAGCATTGTTGAAGCGGGGTGTTGATGTTGTTGTGGGGACTCGAAATTTAGATGATAGGTTTGAGTATTCGCAGTTGGCTGTTCGGTTTGAAGCATTATTGGAGGCTGCGGATTGGGTGTCTGTTATTGACGGCTTTGATGTGATTTTAAATTGCGTGGGTATCTTGCGGCCGGTTGGTTCTGCGACTTATGAGACGGTGCACCACCTGGCGCCGAAGGCATTGGCTGAGGCTTGTCATATCCAGCAAAAACGATTTATTCATGTGTCTGCTTTGGGGTTGATGGCTAATGCTAAAAGTGGCTTTTTAGTTTCAAAGAAACGTGGTGAACAGGCTATAAAAGCGGCTTCATCGAGCTGGATTATTGCGCGACCATCGTTGCTTGATGGTGAGGGTGGCTATGGCGCTGCTTGGTTGCGGGGTGTTGCGCGTTTGCCTTTGTTCTTTGTGCCGGCTGATGCTAAGGGGCAGATTGCAGGGTTGATGGTGACAGATTTGGGTGAGGCGCTTGCTCAGCTTTGTTTGAGGTTGGATGTTGAGCTGAAGCTTGAGCAGTCACGTGAGTTCGAGTTGGGTGGTAATGAGGCTGTGGCGTTTGAGGGATATATTAGGGGGCTTCGAAAGCGTTACACTCAACGTCGAGCTTTGTGTATAAAAATTCCTGGGGTATTGGCAAGAGTTGGTGCGCACGTTTGTGATCTGTTCCATGCGACGCCATTCTCATTTGGCCATTGGGAGTTACTGCGAAATGATAATACGCCTCACCCTAATCGTTTGTCAGAGTTGTTGGGGCGTTCGCCTCAATCAATACTAATCAAAAATAAAAATGTTCAGGGTGATTAGCATTTTTAACATAGGGCTGATTTTGCATTAGTCATCTAGTCTGCACCTTACATAAAAGTAGCAAGGTGATGCTATTTGTCTGCGAGTTCTAAAATCTATATGCAGGATAATTTAGCTATTGATAACAATACGCAGAATAGCTGCGATTATTGTATTGAATACTCATGAATTATCAGCTTTTCAAAATTCATCTGGCGCTAAAATAAATCATCAAAATTAATAATATTTAGGAAAATCTCATGTCGCATCTGAAGAAAGTCGATCACATCTCATATGCTTGTGAAAAAGGCAGTATTGAAAAGTGGGCATGGTTTCATATTGAAGTCGAAGGCGGCACGCTAATAAAGCGTATTGACGATGTGCGACCAGAGGACGCTGATAGCAGCATGAAGATCTGGTGTATTGACTACGGTAACTTTGGTATTGCTTTGATTGAAGGGATTGATCGTGCTGAGAAATCTCAGGTTACAAATTTTGTGGAGAAGCATGGAGATCACTCCTGCCAGCATGTTGCTTACGATTGTCATAATCTCGATCAATTTCAGCAACACATGATTGAGATGGGTGGAAATCCACGTGGGTCGACCTTAGTTCGAGATGATGGTTTTGGAATTCTCAAGCAAATGTTTGCCAAAGGTTACGCGTCGGGTCACGCAGGTGAAGCGACTTTTCCCGAGTACTGCCAGCGCCCGAGCTCAGCTAAAGAAGCGTCTGAGATTAATATCACGTTTTCAAATGAGGCGGGGGAAGGTTTTTATAATCAGGTTCAAGATGCAATCGATTCTGGCGATGAGCAGCCATTCTTTGACTTCGCCAAAATGCCATCGGAATGGCAGGTACCTGCTGAGAAAACGAAAGGGAGTTAGTCACTCAATTTATGATTGAGAAGCCGCGTTTTTAAGTATAGTCTCAGTACTACACTTCACTAAGAGTTTGTAATCATGTTTGAGTCCTTAAGTTCGCCAAAGCCAGATGCCATTCTTGCGCAAATGGCCCCGTTTAAAGATGACCCTCGTGCCGATAAGATGAATCTTGGTATCGGTGTTTATATGGATGATCTGGGCAATACGATTATCCCAAACTCAGTGAAATTGGCAGAGCAGCGACTGTTAGATTCAGAAAATAGTAAAACCTACGTCGGCCTTGCCGGTAATGTGTCTTACAACCAAGCAATGAAAGAAATTGTATTTGGTGATGCCGCACCGGAAGGACGAATCAATGGCATGCAGACTCCAGGTGGTAGTGGTGCATTGGCTGTTCTAGCCGAATTAATGGGACGTATGCGGCCCAATGCCAAGGTTTGGTTAAGCACGCCAACTTGGCCCAACCATGCGGCATTATTGACAAAGGGCAGTATCGAGATAGGTGAGTACCCATATTTTGATCCAGAAACCTGCTCAGTTGATTTTGACGCGATGGCTGCGAAATTACGCACACTAGGGCCAGATGACGTCGTAATTTTGCATGGCTGCTGCCACAACCCAACCGGTGCCAACTTAACCAATGCGCAGTGGGATGAAGTTGCTGAGATCGTGAAAGAGACGGGTTTTTTACCGTTCTTCGATATCGCCTACCAAGGTTTTGGTGATGGTTTAGAAGAAGATGCTTACGGCGTGCGCCATTTTGCTAATACAGTTGATGAAATGCTAGTCGCGGTTTCTTGTTCAAAGAATTTTGGTATGTACCGTGATCGTGTTGGTTGCGCCTTTGCAATGGGTTTAAACGAAGAGACGGCTGCTGTTGCCTATGCCAATATGCAGAATATTGCCCGAGGCATTTATTCCATGCCGCCTGACCATGGTGCGTCGGTTGTCAGTATTATTTGGCAGGATGATGAACTTCGTGAACAATGGAAATCAGAGCTTAAAGTGATGTCTGACCGTATGACATCGTTGCGTACTCAACTGGCAGAGAGCTTCCGCAAGCATAGTGGCGGAAATAAGTATGACTTTATTGGGGTGCATCGTGGGATGTTTTCATTGTTGGGTTTGACGCCCGAGCAAGTTGAAACAATGAAAAAAGATCATGGGATTTATATGATCTCTGATAGTCGAATTAATATCGCTGGGGTGCAGGAAGAGAATATTGATCGGTTGGTTAAGGCGGTGTTGGTGGTTGCAAGCTGAACTTCTAAAGGAAGATAAATGAGCAGGGAGCCCTGCTCATTTATACCATCATAAAACTAAAAGCTAACGTTGATACTTGCGTTTGAAAGACTGATTGATAGAAGCGACCGTTTAACGCTAACGATTAATCGCGGTCGTCAAAGAAAACGCAATTAACGAAGCATAACCATATGGGTCAACATTAATCGATCGATTGCTGGTGGAGATTACACTGCGAATGCGCTTTTTCATTATATCCCCGCCAAGCATCTCACTAGCTTCCAGTAGCAAAGTCTCTGGTGATGTAATTGGCGTATCAGCAATATGGCTCTGTGAAACCGCATTAGGCAGCAGCGAACTGCTAGTCTCATGCCATGTCATCTCTCGATAAAAGAGCCTCCACGCCTCGTCAACAATAGCCGCTGCAACCGCAGCATATCGAGGCTGCTTGCTCGTCTCAGCCCAAGCTAATAACCCCTTAGCAGTCGCCGCATAATCTAGCATCGTTCCCTGCTGTTTGGAGGCGGAAGAACGCCTTAATTCTTTACCATCCCAAAGCCCTAGCAGAAACCCAGCAAGCCTGTTACCAGTCTTCAGATAACTTGGTTTATGAGGTAATGCTTCTGCGAAGGCACTTAAAGCTAGACCGTTCCAACCTGACAGTTGTTTGCTGTCACGTGGAATCTTCCGTGTGGATGAACGGCGAAGAAGTAGCTTGTTGTTAATACGTTTTAAGTTTGCACTAGTCTCAGCAACGGTCTGTTTAGCATCCGATGCTAGAGATTCAATCGAGTCACTCAAAACGGGTAAGTTGCCGTGAGAAAAATCATTTTCACGACCTAAGTTCCATGCTGCCAAAGCTAAGGTCTCGTCCTTTTTGTTCAATAGTTTTTTGACTTCCTCAGCAGTCCACAGATAGTAGGCTCCTTCATTTCCATCTTGATCAACCGCTGAGAGGCTGGCGATAAAAGCCTGTTTGCCTTGCATTGAGCGACTCAAGAAATCCAATGTTTCTAATGCAACCGTCCGGTAGCGAGGCTCTTTAAAGTAGTCAGCAGCTTTCAATAGTAAGATTGGCATTTGAGCATTGGTGTATAGCATCTTTTCAAAATGCGGCGTTCTCCAGCCTGGATCGACTGTGTAACGGAAAAAACCACCGCCAATGGCATCACGTAGTCCTTTACTGATGATGGCGTCAAAGGTTAAGCGGAGAAACTCATCGATTTCAGGGTCGGGTTTCAGAGAATTAACCTGTAGGAGGGCGCTTAACTGAGGGATATTCGGGAATTTTTGATTACCAAAGCCACCTTGAAGGTCATCCGCTTGCTCCATGGTTTTTGTTAGAAACTCAGCGCGACGACTACCGATAGAGTGCTCCTTGGTGGTCAGCTCAAGTATTCCCAGCATGCCTTTCAATTGACTATTTAACTGGTGGGCATTGTTTTTCATCAGCTGTGAATCATCTTTCCAGCGCTTGCCAATGGTTTGCAACACACCATAAAAATGATCGCGAGGCATATAAGTCGCACCAACTAGAGGAAAGCCCTCTGGCGTAATAAACACATTCAAAGGCCAGCCCGCCACGCCATTGGTCACCGAGACAAATTCGATTAAGCGCTTGTCGAGTACCGGATTTAATTCACGATCTACTTTGACTGGGATGTAGTTTTCATTGAGCTGCTTGGCTACGTCTTTATCGCCAAAGCTCTGTTTGTGCATGACATGGCACCAGTGACAAGCGAAGTAGCCGATGGAAACGTAGAGTGGTTTGTTTTCTTTTCGCGCACGTTCTAATGCGGCTTCACCCCAGCTCATCCATTGAATAGGGTCTTTGCCGTGCATGGCGAGGTAAGGAGAGTGATGTCCGTCTAACGAATTGGCGCTAGCTGATTGGCTAAAAAATATCATTGAGAGGAGAAGAGTGGCAACCAATTCTTTTGAAAGTAACATCAATTAAACCTACTGAATAAGTTAATTGAATACGCTTCTCCCGCTGTTCTGGTTGCCAGTTTTTAAAATGGATGCGGCTTATTCTGTTTTAGCAGCTTCCATTTTGGAGTGATCTATTTTCATGTCGCTATGTTTCATTTTAGAATGATCCACCTTTGGTTTTGTGTTCTCTGATTTTTTCATATCAGAGTGCTTCATCTGGCTGTGGTCCATTTTTCCATGATCCATATCAGAGTGTTTCATGTCTGATTTTTTCATTTGTGAGTGATCCATTTTTAAGATATCTCTGACAAGAAATTCAACTTCAACCTCGCCCGCTTTTTTAAACTTCAATGTTGCTTTGCGTTTCTCGCCAGGTTTTAGCTGATCATCAAGTGTGATGAACATTAAGTGGTATGAACCCGGTTTAAGTGAAACTGTTTCGCCCGATGGAATCTCCAGACCATGTTCTAACTCTGCCATTTTCATAATGCCATCTTTCATCGACATTTTATGAATTTCTAAACTTTTTGAAAAGCTGGACTCACCAGAAACTAAGGCATCTGCTTCATCGCCATTGTTTGTAATCGTCATAAAACCACCACCGACAGGGGCTAGGGGTGGGGTACTGCGTGCATAAGGTGCTTCAATAACAAGATCACCTACCTTGTAGGATTCAGCGACGGCAGCTGTGTTGATCAGTCCTAAAAAGAGGCATGTTAAAAAGTATTTCATCGTTCATTTCCTAAGTTTAAAAATTTTGAGAGCGAGGTAGCCTAGCCGATAGGCACTCTGTAAAAGTTAGATTAAGTCAAATGTGACACGGCTGATGTTGACCAAGATATTGGTCAATTGTTCCAATGTGGCGGCTAAGTGAAGTCTTTAAGATTGACTAAAGGATCAACGACTTCCTCTTTGCTGGGATTATTGCCTGCTGCTAAAATTTTACGCCCCATCGTGTAAGCGATAGGATCATTCATTGCGTCGACAGCCAGTAGTTTTTCACCTTGATAATACCAAACGGATTGTGAGCCTTCGCGTTTACCTGATCGGGTGACCGTGTCGGTATAACCAAGGTTAAGACCAGCGATCTGTAATTTTGTTTTAAATTGATCTGACCAGAACCATGGGATAGGCTCGTAGATAACCTCTTCTCCGAGAATGTGAGAAGCTGCATTTTCTGCTTGATCAACCGCATTTTGCACGGATTCAACGCGTATTCTATTGCCTTGATATTGAAAACTGGCACAGTCGCCCGCTGAGTAAATATTGTGGTCGCTGGTGCGGCTTTGTAAGTCCGTTGCGATTCCGTTGTCAATGGTAAGGCCAGCGTCATTGGCCAGCCGATCATTGGGCGCAACACCGATACCTGTTATAACGAAATCGACCGCTATTTCAGAACCGTCGCTTAACTTGGCGGTGGCTACCTTGCCATCATTTTCAATTAGAGCTTCAAGCCCTTTATTTTCGAGTATAGTGACATTGTTTTCTGCATGTAGTGCTCGAAAGTAATCGGAGGTTGCCGGTGCGGCCACACGTTTTAATATACGATCCGCCAGTTCGATCACGGTAACTGCTAAGCCTAAACCCGCTGCAACCGCTGCCGCTTCCAAACCGATATAGCCACCACCGATAATTAAAAGCTTGCGGCCCGCTTGGAACTCCGGTTTCATCTGATCAACATCTATCAGACTTCTTAAAGTGTATACCCCAGGCAAATGTCCGCCTATGCTCTGAGGTAGTCGATGTGGGGTTGAGCCGGTTGCCAGCAAAAGCTTGTTGTAATGAATTACTTCGCCACTATCTAATACAATCTGCTGTTTTACGGGGTCGACGCTAGTAACCGTAGTACCCAGCATTAGAGTCACTTCATTATCTTCATACCAAGACTGTGGTCTCAAAAGTAAGCGATCCAACTCTAACTCGCCTAGCAGGTACTTTTTAGATAGAGGAGGACGTTGATAGGGCAAATGCGACTCTTCGCCTATCAAAATAATTGGCCCAGTGTGCTCTCCATTACGGAGTTTTGCGATGAATGACGCAGCAGCTTGACCAGCACCAACGATGACTACGGGATGAGTCATAATATATCCTGCTAGGTTAGAAGTATTAATTGAGTTTCAGGGCGTACGATATCAGATGTCATGGTTTTAGCGGAAGGGCGCGATAAACATTTTTATTATTGAATGAAGTTGGTAGAGAGAGTAATTTGTGGAGGATACCTGCTGGCAATAATGAGGAAGTGAAATGACGATAAGTATAGCGTTTGATGTATACGGAACCTTAATTGACACCCATGGTGTTATCGATGCTTTACGCGAACTAGTGGGGGATGATGCTCCAGCGTTTTCCCAGCAGTGGCGTGATAAGCAGCTTGAGTATTCGTTCCGTCGTGGCTTAATGAAAGATTACGTCGATTTTTCGGTTTGCACAAGGCAAGCCTTGAATTACACAGCCGCTGTCAGCGGTCATAAACTAAGCGAAGCGCAATCAGATGGTTTGATGCAGGTATATGCCAAGTTGCCCGCATTTAATGATGTCATGGATTGCCTCAAGACTGCTCAGTCAAAGGATTCTAGGTTGTTTGCTTTTTCTAATGGCAGCGCACAAGCAGTGGAAGCCTTGCTCGAACATGCTGGTATCAGAGGGTACTTTGAGGGCGTCGTTAGCGTTGAGAGCATGCAAACATTCAAGCCTAATCCTGAGGTTTATGATCACTTTGTTGAGTCAACGAAAAGCCAAGTGGGTGACTGCTGGTTAGTTTCAAGCAACCCCTTTGATGTGCTGGGTGCTTTAAATGCTAACTGGCGTGCTGCTTGGGTGCAGCGTAACCCGCTGACCCAGTTTGACTCTTGGGAGACTTCTCCTACGGTTACTATTGATGGGTTGAGTCAACTTTACGAGAAGATTTAGTTTGCCTCATAAACTAATACGATTTCCGGTTATCAGTTAAACACTACCGTAATCCTTTGCTCAGCTTTTATGCCGCCTAGCAGTCATCTAAAGTAGACTCAATTAAGCATCAATATCCAGAATGCACTAGACGGCAGAGCCTTTGCTTTACTGGTTGTTGAACGAAAGTTGAGCCAACAAAGGAGTGTGTTTTGGGCTTTTCATTGGAAAATATTATAGATAATAATACATCGTATGTCGCACCTGATCGTGCCTTCATCAGCGCTGTGTCTGGTATGGTACAAAACTTTCCTTGGGAGCGTTTTGAGCGTTTTTTTGAATCACGGCCATTGATTCAGGCAAGCGCAGCAGATCAGGTTTTTCTGCTTAGAGTGGTGGCAATGCAAGAGCTGCTTTGCTTAGATGACGAAGGCATTTTAAAATGGCTTAAAAGCCAAATGTATTTATTTGCTTTTTTATCGCCTAGTTTTAAACCCAAAGTGCCAACAAAGGCATTACTAAATGATTTCAGGAATAAACTGCACGATGCTAATCTTCTCGAGCCGTTTCGGTTGCGTTGTCAGAATATTATTTTGAAGCAAAATGGTCGAGCAACTTCAAACCCCGAAGTGCCTTATTACATTGCTGGGTTTGCGCCATCCCCACTCGATTTATCTGACAGCGGTTTGCTGAAAGGGGATGCGGTCACTGTGCAGCCTGATCTTCAGCTTGAGGATAAGTGGGTGATCTGTCCTAAATGTGAGGGATCTGCACTCCACAAAGTCGAGACAAGTCAGAGCAACGCTATTCCTGAAGCCTGCTGTAATCAATGCGGTCATGAGTTTAAAGTCTGATTAGATTTGGGTGTTATTGGCCTAGGCTCTACCTCACTGTATTGTGAGCCCATTTTATTGTAGAGTGAAAATAATGAGCCAGCAATTACAGCCACTGCAAGATAAAGTTGCACTAGTCACTGGAGCTGCGAAACGCATTGGCGCAGATATCGCCAGAACCCTTCATGCGGAAGGAGCGATAGTTGTAATTCACTATAGTCAGTCTGCTGAAGCAGCGGGAGAACTGTTGTCCGAACTCAATGGAATACGTGCCAATTCGTGTCTCAGTTATTCGGCATCACTCGGTGATATAAACGCCCTCTCTGAAATGATTAAGCAAATTACAGCATTAACTGGACGTTTGGATGTTTTGGTTAACAATGCTTCGAGCTTTTATCCAACCTCTATGGGCGAAATTAGTGAATCTGATTGGGATAATCTTTTTGACAGTAACCTTAAAGGGCCGCTGTTTCTTAGTCAGGCTGCTGCGCCTTACTTAAGAGAAAGCCATGGCTGTATTGTAAATATGGTTGATATCCATGCGCAGCGACCGTTGGCGAAGCATCCAGTATACTGCTCAGCAAAAGCAGGCTTGGTGATGTTAACCAAGTCGTTGGCGATAGAGCTTGGGCCTGATGTCAGAGTCAATGGGGTGGCACCGGGGATTATAATTTGGCCCGAAGGTGATCAGGATGCAACATTGCAAGAAGATATGTTGTCCCGCACGGCATTAAAGCGAAAAGGCAGTGTGAAAGACATAACAGATACCGTATTGTTCTTAGTCCGAGATGCAGCTTACATAACCGGTCAGATAATAGCTGTTGATGGTGGTCGTACAGTAAACCAATAGGGGTTGGATCATTATTACTTTATCGTCACGCAGTCCATCAGGGTTGTCTTAGTCTTAGCCCTACTAATGAGATATACTCCGCATAAGTAACGATTATCAGAGTTTACTGGGGTCGTGAATGATAATAACTAACAGTTGGCGCTGATGAAATTTAAACTCGAAACGTATTCAAACATCCTGAAAAGCTTAACACTAAGTCTTGTCGTATTGATTGGGGCGTCAGGAAGTCCTGTTTCTGCTGACAGTTATAATCTTAATTTGCGAGATGGTGACTTACAGGCTTTAGTTAGTCTGATCTCGACAGCGACGGGAAAGAACTTTGTTTTGGATAAGCAGGTTCGTGGTCAAAAAATAACGATTATTACAGGCAGAGAAATTGATGAAAAAGAACTCTATGAGACGTTTCTATCAGTTTTACGAGTACACAACTTAGCCGCTATTGAAACGGGTAACCTTGTCAAGATTATTCCACTTAATAAAACAAAGTATCAGTCTGTGCCTGTAGATGAAGATCTAACAGGGATTAAGAAGATAGATAAGAAAATCATCAAGCGTCAGCAAAAACAGGGTGCTGATGCCTTGGTTACCAAAGTAATTAAAGCAGAGCACGTGCCTGTGGCTAATATGGTTCCTATTCTTCGGCCCATGATCTCACCTACGGGTCATCTCCAAGGCTATGCGCCTAGTAACAGCATTGTTGTGATTGATACGCGCGCTAATATTGATAAGGTTTCTAAGTTAATACGTCGCATGGACCGACCGGATCAAGATGAAATGGAAGTAGTCCCACTCAAATTTGCTTCTGCGCCTGAACTAGTAAAAACGATTCAGGGATTACAGGGGGCGACTCAACAGAAAGGAATCGCCGTAAAATATAAGGTTTCCGCTGATGCTCGAACTAACAGCATGTTGGTGAGTGGAAGTAAGTCAGGACGTCAGCAGGTAAAGGGTATTATTCGACGTTTGGATCGGCCTAAAGTCAAGACAGCTGAAATTTCAACTGAAGTTATTTATCTGCGCTATGCCAAAGCTGAGGATATGGCGAAGGTGCTAACAGGCACTACAGCCAATTTGGTGAGCACTGAAGCGACAGCTAAAGGCGGCGCAGGCACTCAGAAGGCAGAAATCAATATTTTTGCTGATACCGCAACAAACTCTTTGGTTATCCGGGCCGAGCCTGAAATACATAAAAACTTGTTGCAGGTAATTCGCCGCCTTGACGTCAGGCGAGCGCAAGTGATGGTAGAAGCTGTTATTGCGGAAGTGTCTGAAGACTTATCAAAGTCCTTAGGTGTCCAGCTAGGTGTGTTTAACTCCAGTGGTGGTGGTGTTGTTGCGGCGACCTCCTATCCTGGTAGCGCATTCTCATTGGCAGAGGTTGTTTCAGGCTCATTACCTGCTGGTGTTGGCATGTTATTAGGTATTGGCGGTGGAGATGTTGGTGATACGCAGTTTGGGGCTTTGATGAATGCACTTTCAAGCGATGCCTCTACAAATATCTTATCGACCCCAACGCTGGTGACGATGGATAATGTTGAAGCGAGTATGGTAATTGGTCAGAACGTACCTTTCCTAACGGGCAGTTCATCGACTGCTAACGGTGTGACAACCCCATTCCAGACTATTGAAAGACAAGATATTGGTATTACACTTAAGATTAAACCGCAAATCAATGCGGGGAACAGCATGATGCTGAAAATAGATCAAGAAGTATCCAGTCTTGCTGCCAGTAACGCGAGCGCCTCCGATTTGATTACCAATAAGCGTTCCTTCTCAACACAAGTCATGGTCGAAGACGGGCAGCTGTTGGTGCTAGGTGGCTTAATGGAAGATACTTACCGGGATACACTTCAGAAAGTGCCAATTTTAGGTGACCTGCCTTTCATTGGTAAAGCATTTAGAAATACTACGACCGTCAAAGCCAAGCAGAACTTGATGGTGTTTATTCACCCTATGATTATGCGTGATGCAGCGAGTGGTGATGTCTATACTCGCCAAAAGTATGATGGGATAGGGCATGCTCAGGATCGAAGTAATGTACTTAACCGAGGTTTGCTAAATCGTCGTGCGGCTAGTTTCCCGCTTAACCCTGAAGAGTTGTTGTCGCTGGGTGGTTCTTATGAATCTGATGATGCGAAAAGACAAAGGCTGTACGAAGCTGAGTTAAATGCACAGCGTTCGAACGCACAAAACTTTGGTTATCATGAGCAGCCAGCTCAAGCACAGACATATGGTTACCAAGAACAAGCACAGCAGGTTCGGAGCAATCGCCCACTTACACCACAACAACGTCAACAGATAGCAAAACAGCGTGAGCTAGAGCAGCGTCGTATAGTAGATGAAAGACGTAGACGGGCAAAAGAAGTTGAGCAAGAGAGATTGAACGCTAATGTGCGTAGACGTCAGCAGGCGCAACAGATCAATCAACAGCGATTACAACAGAACCGTCAACGTAAGCTGCAAAATGCTAATTAAGGCGATCTTATGAGTACCATAATGGATGACAAGCCTGAAGCGTTAGAAAGCGAGGTCGTTGCTGAATTGCAAGACTTCCCCTATATGTTTGCAAAGCGCAACGGGGTAGTTCTTGACAACGATGAAGATGGCCAGCGCGTCGCTTTTTTCCGTAGCAAACTTACGCCTTCGGTGGCCAACGAAGTCTGTCGCTTTCTTGGTGAAAAAATTACTTTCAAACCGCTTGAAAATCAGGCATTTGACTCATTATTAGGTCAGCATTATGACCGGAGTGGTGCTGGTGCTCGGGCGATGATGGATGATTTAGGCGATGAGTTTGATCTCAACGACATCGCCGACTCGATGCCTGAGCCTGAGGACTTGCTTGAAGCCGAAGATGATGCACCGATTATCCGCCTTATCAACGCTTTGCTAAGTCAAGCAATCAAAGAGGGTGCTTCGGATATTCACGTCGAAACTTACGAAAACAGAATGCTGATTCGTATGCGTGTTGATGGAACTCTGCGAGAAGTGTTAGAACCACCAAGAGCAATGGCCCCCCTCATTGTTTCCCGTCTCAAGGTAATGGCTAAATTAGACATTGCTGAGAAGCGTGTGCCACAAGATGGTCGTATTTCTTTGAAGCTTGCAGGAAGACCTGTCGACGTCCGTGTGTCCACACTTCCTTCTGGTTATAACGAGCGTATTGTAATGCGTTTATTGGACAAGCAGGCCGGAAGATTGAACCTCAAGCATCTTGGTATGGATAGCCAAACGGAAAGTCGCCTTAAAGTGATGATCCAGAAACCACACGGCATTATTTTGGTAACAGGGCCGACAGGTTCTGGTAAGACCACAACACTATATGCCGCACTAACTGATCTTAATGAAAATACCCGAAATATCCTGACCGTCGAAGATCCGATTGAATATTACCTCGATGGTATTGGTCAGACGCAGGTAAATACTAAAGTCGACATGAGCTTTGCTCGTGGTCTTCGGGCAATCCTCCGACAGGATCCGGATGTTGTAATGCTGGGTGAAATACGTGATGTCGAGACAGCTGAAATTGCTGTTCAGGCGTCACTTACTGGTCACTTGGTATTTTCAACATTACATACAAACACTGCTGTAGGTGCTGTAACCAGACTGCGCGATATGGGCGTTGAACCCTATCTACTTTCATCCAGTTTGATTGGTGTGATTGCTCAACGCTTGGTTCGCTTGCTGTGTCAGGAGTGCAAGGTAGCTTATCAACCTAGTGATCAGGAAGCAGAAACCTTAGGTTTACAAACAGGGTTGGGTAGTACTATTTATCGCGGTGGCGGTTGCTCCGAGTGTAATCAGTCGGGATATTCTGGGCGAAATGGTATTTATGAACTAATTGAAGTCGATGATGCTGCTCGTAACCTTATTCACACGGGTGCCAGTGAGGTTGAACTAGAGCGTTTAGCGCGTCAAACCTCTCCAAGTATCCGGCATGATGGCGCTAGATTAATTCTAGAGGGAAAAACCTCTCTTGAAGAAGTATTAAGAGTGACACGCGACGAGCTTCAGGAATAAATGCCAGCATTTGAATACAAAGCCCTCAATCCCAAGGGACAGGAAGAAACGGGCATTCTTGAAGCGGACACGCCAAGGCAAGTTCGTCAGGTGCTGCGCGAAGGCTCATTGACCCCATTAAGTGTTGAACAAGTTGAGAAGGGTGAGTCCAGTAAAGGCTCGGACAATTTAAAAGCACGCCGGGCAGGTAAAGTTAAAGCGATTGACTTAGCACTGGTAACACGTCAATTAGCGACATTAGTCTCGTCAGGTTCTCCGCTAGAAGAGGCCTTAGGTATGACGGCAAAGCAGAGTGAACGTCGCACTGTCCGTCATGTCATGTCAGCGGTACGTTCTCGTGTTCTGGAAGGTCATAGTCTCGCATCAGGCTTACAAACATTCCCCTCTGTATTTACGAACATGTATTCCGCCACCGTGGCGGCAGGAGAGCAATCTGGTCACTTGGATGCTGTATTAGATCGCTTGGCTGATTACACTGAGTCACGTCAGGAAATCCAACAAAAGATGAGCTCTGCACTTATATACCCCGTTATATTAGTGATCGTTTCGCTTGCTATCGTTGCCGGTCTTTTGGTTTTTATTGTGCCTAAAATTGTTCGTGTGTTTGAGAGTATGAACAAGGATGTACCGCCTCTCACGCAGTTCATGATCAACGTCAGTGATTTTTTGAGTGCTTATGGTTTATACCTAGTTGCGGGGCTGGTGATTGCCTTTTTATTGTTTAAACAGCTGCTAAAAATTCCCGCCTGGCAGTTTCGTTGGCATAAATTCTTACTAAAACTACCATTGGTGAAAAAATTGGTAAGGAGCGCCAATACAGGGCGATTTGCCAGAACATTGAGTATCTTGGCATCAAGTGGGGTGCCTATTTTGGATGCAATGGCAATTTCTTCTAAAGTTGTTGAGAACCTTCCAATGCGCCGCGCTGTCGAAGATGCAGCACTAAAGGTTAGAGAGGGCACACCTATACACAAGGCGTTAGAGCAATCAGGCTATTTTCCACCGATGACGGTATACCTTATCGCTAGTGGGGAGAAAAGTGGAAAGCTGGATGATATGCTGGAACGCTCTGCTGTCCAACAAGAACGTGAAACGGATACGCTAATTTCTTCGATGTTGAGCTTATTTGAGCCGATCTTGATTTTAGTGATGGGTGTAGTCGTATTATTGATAGTTATGTCTATAATGTTGCCGATTCTAAATCTGAACCAGCTAGGTGGCTAATCCCACTTAGTTTTTACTAAAATCAATGAATTAGGGGAACGTTAAATGAAATCTTTTTTGAAAGGTTTATGCCTTGTATTGGCATTAATGAGCACTACTGGGCTAGTAGTTGCAAAGGATAGTGCGGCAACACCGGTTAACAAAGCGGAATTTTCGAATAAGGTTGTCAATCTTAACAAAGCAGACGCAAACACCTTACGTTACTACCTTAAGGGCATTGGTGAAATTAAAGCAGATGCGATCATTCAGTACCGCAAAGATAATGGTAAGTTTTCAAGTACAGATGATCTTTTGAAAGTGCCTGGTATTGGTGAAGCGACTTTTAAAGGGCTTAAAAAGAACGTTTCGACTAGTAAGGGTGAAACAACAGCACCTTTACTACCTAAGACTGGTGCAACGTCAACGCGCAAGGCTGATAGCACTTCGAAAACGAGTAAGAAGTCGGCTGCCTCGTCTGAAAAATCTGGTGATGAAGATAGACAAAGCAAATCTAAAGCTAAGACTGATACAGATGAAGAGAAGTCGTCTAACAGTAAGTCTGCAAAGAAGTCTAAAGGCAGCGAAAAGTCAGACGGAAAAACGAAAAAGTCTGATGATAAAGATGAGGCTAAGTCTAAAACTAGTAAGAAAAAAGCAACGCCATCAAAATCTGTAAAGTGTGATCCTGCAAAGGATAAAGATTGTAAAGCAAGTAAGAAAAAAGCTAAGGCCAAAAAAGCTGCGAAGCCTAAGAAGGCAAAGGCAACTAGCAAAAGCAAATCGAAGGCTAAAAAGCCGAAGGTAAAAGCTAAGAAAAAGAAGAAAGCTACAACAAAATAAAATTTTTGCCTAACGGCCTTTCGGTCGGAGAAAAGCAACGGACTAGCCAGATACCTGTTTCGGGGTCTGGCTTTTTTGATTGTGCCGGATTAAGCTACACTTAAGCACCTTCCAATCAAAATAAGCAGATGAATATGAAAATATTAGTAACAGGTGGCGCTGGTTATATTGGTTCCCATACTTGTGTGGAATTAATTGAGTCAGGCTATACCCCGATTGTTTACGACAACCTCTCTAATAGCTCTACCGTTGCCCTTGATCGGGTTCAAGAAATCACAGGTAAAGCGGTAACCTTTATTGAAGGTGATGTTCGAGATGCTGAGCAACTAAAGTTTGCGATGACTGAGCATGATATTGATGCAGTTATTCATTTTGCAGGTTTAAAAGCTGTTGGTGAATCTGTTGCTGAGCCATTAATGTATTATGATAATAATGTTGCTGGTAGTGTCACTCTGCTTGAAACGATGAACGGCTGCGGTGTTAAAAAAATCATCTTTAGCTCATCTGCCACTGTATATGGTGATCCGGCCTCTGTTCCAATTATGGAAGATTTTCCTACCAGCGCTACTAATCCATACGGTCAGTCAAAGCTCATGGTAGAAGAGATGATGCGCGATCTGTATACCTCAGATGATAGCTGGAACGTTTCATTGCTTCGTTACTTTAATCCAGTTGGCGCGCACAAGAGTGGACTGATTGGTGAAGATCCAAGCGGTATTCCTAACAACTTAATGCCATATATCTCTGGTGTTGCTGTGGGTCGCTATGAAACTTTGTCGGTCTTTGGCAATGATTATTCGACGGAAGATGGCACGGGAGTGCGTGATTACATTCATGTTGTTGACTTGGCAAAAGGCCATGTTAAAGCGTTACAGGCGTTTGCTAATCCTGCTGTCGATGGATTGTTTACGGTGAATTTAGGTACGGGAAAAGGTTATTCCGTATTAGATATGATTAATGCTTTTGCAGCAGCTTCATCAAAAGAAGTGAGTTATAAGGTTGTTGAGCGCCGTCCAGGTGATATTGCCAGTTGTTATGCTGATCCTGCATTAGCAAGCAAGTTACTCGGCTGGAAGGCAGAAAAGGATATCACGGAAATGTGTGAAGACACTTGGCGCTGGCAAATTAACAATCCTGAGGGATATAGGTAGTACTTAAAACAAAAGCCAGATCCTGATAAGAAAATAATTAATAAAAATAATAGAATAAAAAGGAATGCTTGATATGAAAATACCATTATTGCTATGGGCTCCTTTGCTCTTGTCTCTAGCCGGTTGTAGTGCTATTGGTCAGCAAAACAAAGATTCCAAAGTTTCGAATGAAGCGGATATACGCTCCATTCAAGCGTTGAATCAAGACTTTGCTACTGCTGGTTCTCCGTTGGGGGCTAATGAGTTCGGTGTTCCTCAAGTAGGTGGTGGGCGTCGCGATACCAGCCCCGCTAAGGCTTTTGCAGCGTTATCAAAGGTCCAAGGCACCATGATTAGTGAGCAGGATAAGCTGGATGTGACCGTGTTCAAGGTACCTGAGCTATCGGCAGCTGATCTGACTGTAGAAACTAATGGTGCGATTTCTTTACCATTACTAGGCAGTGTCGTTGTTAGAGGTCTTAGTATTACTCAGGCAGAACGAAAAATAGCAGGCATGCTAAGTAAAAGTTACATGCAGGACCCAAAAGTTACTGTCACGCGCAAGGAACAAGCTTTTAAACGAGTAACTGTTGAAGGCGCGGTAAGAACCCCAGGCGTTTTCCCAATTACGGGTCGCATGACTTTCATTCAGGCGATTGCACTGGCTCAGGGCGTCACCAAATTGGCTAATGACAGGGCAGTTATTGTATTCAGAAATGGACGACAATATGGTGTAAACCTTGACTTGATTAGAAACGGTAAAGCGCCAGATCCGATTTTGCAGAATGACGATAGAATTGTTGTATTAAAATCTGATAACAAAGTGTTGGAGGAGAAGGTTATTAATTATCTACCTGCTCTATTATCGCCATTTTCATTGCTTCGCTAGAGCAGAAGTAAGAATGGAATAAGTGCTTCAAAAAGCCCGCTTAATTTAAGCGGGCTTTTTGATTATGTACTTTATCGAGTTTTATTTAACGTTGATATGTATCTCATGACGTCGTAAACCAGGGATGGTGAGCGGCGAATCAAATATTACCGAGCGTGGAGGTGATATTGCTTGCAGGTTTTCTTGTCTAACCCACTGTAATAGTTGATTAGCCTTGCTGGTAATTAGCCGCTCGCTTCGGTAGCCTGAAAAAGTAATCACCGCTGCCTTCATTCTAGGAAGCGTTTCAAACGTAATGGATCCATCTGCAGGCTTTGGCAGCGTAGCTAAACTATACTGCTCAGGCATGGCAACTGAGGTGAGCCAGACACCATCTAAAAACTCTTCATAGTAGGGTGTAGTGAGCTCGATATTAGACTTGGTGACCCCAGCAGCTTGTGGTGCGTTGACGCTGACAGTTTGTTGGGCAAAATTATTACCAGACACATAGTCTGTTAAACGTTGATAGCCTGAACGCGTTGCCGGAAGATATCCACCTTCTGAAGCTGCCTGAGCGATGATTAAAGACTCGTAAAGCCTAATCTCGTAGTCACCATCACTAAACAAGGTTGCATATAGGGCTTCCTCACCATAGCGCTGCCCTAGAACGCCGCACCCAGAAATGAAAAGCGATACTAATACTGTAACTAGTGTATATCTCATCAGTAGATTACCTATTAAGCTTTAAACCGACATGCACAGATATTTCATTTCAAGATATTCCTCAATACCGTGATGCGATCCCTCGCGTCCCAAACCAGATGCTTTAACGCCACCAAATGGGGCTACTTCGGTAGAGATCAAGCCGGTATTGATGCCAACCATACCGTAATCTAAAGCTTCTGCTACCTTCCAGACTCGTGATAGGTTGTTGGTATAGAAATATGCTGCTAAGCCAAAGTCGGTGTCATTAGCTTGAGCAATAACATTGTCGACGTCTGTAAATTTAAACAGTGGAGCCATTGGGCCAAATGTTTCCTCTCTGGCTACTCGCATGCTGCTATCAACATTGGAAATAACCGTTGGCTCAAAGAAGGTTCCACCTAGTTGGTGAGGTTTACCTCCTGTTAGTATGGTTGCGCCTTTATCTAAAGCATCTTGGAGGTGTGATTGTACCTTAGCAACAGCTGCGTCACTAATGAGTGGGCCTGTTGTGCTTTCAGGCTCTAAGCCGCTTCCAACCTTTAGTTTTTCTACCGCTTCTGTAAGCTTGGCGGCAAACGCATCATAAACGCCGGCCTGAACATAAAGCCGATTTGCGCAAACACAGGTTTGCCCGGCATTCCGGTATTTAGAAATCATCGCCCCTTCGACAGCAGCGTCTAAGTCTGCGTCATCAAATACGATAAAGGGGGCGTTACCACCTAATTCAAGCGATAGCTTTTTCAATGTTGGTGCTGACTGTTCCATAAGTTTGATACCGACAGGTGTTGAGCCGGTAAAAGAAAGCTTTCTAACGATTGGGCTACTAGTTAAAACGCCACCGATTGCCACGGCATCACCCGTTACAATGTTTATGACACCGGAAGGAATTCCCGCGCGTTCTGCTAATTCTGCTAAAGCCAATGCGGAGTAGGGCGTTTCAGCAGCTGGCTTAATCACCATAGTGCAGCCAGCCGCGAGCGCTGCGCCCGCTTTACGCGTAATCATTGCCGCTGGGAAATTCCATGGAGTGATCGCCGCAGCAACACCAATTGGCTGCTTCAATACAATAAGACGTTTGTCTGGTTGATGCCCCGGAATAGTTTCTCCATAGACACGTTTCGCTTCTTCTGCAAACCATTCGATAAAGCTTGCAGCATAGGCAATTTCACCTTTTGCTTCGGCTAATGGTTTACCTTGTTCAAGGGTCATAATCAGGCCTAAGTCATCCTGATTTTCCATCATTAGTTTAAACCAGCTCTGTAACTTGGTTGCGCGCTCTTTAGCAGTCAATGTACGCCAGGCAGGTAATGCGGCATTGGCTGCATCGATGGCAGCCTGAGTTTCGTTTGCACCCATATTAGGGATCGTACCAAGGACATCACCATTGGCTGGATTAGTGACTGTGATCGTTGCTGCTGAGTCCGCGTTGAGCCATTGTCCGTTTATATAGCACTTCTCATGCAATAATGATGAATCCTGTAACTGCATTTTTGATTTCCTGTTGATTTTTAATACTAAGGCTCTGAGGCACCTTTAGTTAGAGCCTATTAAACCATAAATTTAGAGATAAGTTATCTTCCGTTTGAGACAGTTATGTACCTTAGCGCGCTGTGGGGTATTAAGAGGAAGGTAGTTCTAGATGTATAGGGTAATAACAAGATACACAAATAAAAGACAAGGCATCCTACCACATGTGCTTATCATTCTACTTTCTATAGATACTCAGCGATTGATTCAATTTCATCGTCAGTTAGCTTCGCAATCATGGCCTTCATTGCAGCTGTTCCACCACCGGAACGTGTACCGTCTTTAATCATCGTTTTAAAACTCATGTAATTAAACCCAATTATTAATAATAATTGCAGAGCACTTTACTGCATTAGATCAGATAGTCTTCTGATTTAATGATTCGGTCAATATCAATTAGGAAAATTGCGAGTAATTCTTAGCTTGGCTAAATTACAGATGGAGAGCCCATCACACTATTCATGTGATAGGCTTTCATCACTAAATTTAGTCTGCTGCTTCAGCGAGTAAATCTAATATTTGTGAAGCGTATCGACGAGAAAGTGTAGTGAATGTTACACCATCAGAGGTTGATTGAGTTAGGATTCCTGGAGCAGGGTCCATGACTATTGCTATCGCGCCAGCTTCTTGGATTTTGCTGATCAATGTTTGCATGCGTGCCTTGTATTGTTCTTGTGTGACTTCGTCAAAGGAGTCATTAATGCTGCTATTAATCCAGACATAGTTAGGATTGTATGTGTCAATTACATTATCGACCCTAGCTAATAAACCACAAAGGCTATGGCCACCTATGCCCTCATTTTGTATTACCGAACCACTAGGTAACCTTTCTAATAAGCGATCAGCAAAGGGTGTTTCTCCATTTCTTCTGAACCAGCTGTCACCTAATAATGCATGTACTTTGTTGGGTTCAAGGACATCAAACGCAGTGTTGAAGCCAAAGTCCGCCAAGGCTCTGAAGCCATTATTATTGGCGTGAGCAGCATCGTCATAGAAATTCCACAAACTATTATCATCGGCTGCAAGATCAAAAAGCAAGGGTTCTTCGAGTGTGATTGTATTGTCTGTAGTACTTTTAACTTTCCCTACACTATATTCGCCATTCGTACCCAAATAAGTTAGTAGTTGCTTATCAACCAGGGGGATAGCCGAGTCAACGTTGATAACAGTTTCTCCTTGGAGGGCCGGAGCAGTTAGTGTTAAAGGTAGCAATCCGCCAGATTCACCAGGGATAAATGCTCCTTCATCTAGCAAACCATAGGTTGTTTGAACGCGGATGAACTTATTTATTGGTTCAGGGGTTGCTTCGCAGATAACAACATCAATACTTGGCGTACTTGGCGTACTTGGCGTACTTGGCGTACTTGGCGTACTTGGCGTACTTGGCGTACTTGGCGTACTTGGCGTACTTGGCGTACTAACATTGCCTTTGTCATCCTGCTTGTCATCATTACCAGTATTACCAGTATTACCAGTATTACCAGTATTACCAGTATTGTTGGTAACAACCGCAGTCGTTGGCTCTGTTCTTACAGAATGGTTTGTATTGTTTTTATCTTTATCGCTGTGGAGACATCCTGTCAGTATGAGCAGACAAAATGAGATGATACTCACTGGTTGTAATCTGTTCATTGCTACATCCTCTATTATATTATTTGCAAAGATCCAGACTAACGCAATGGTGAGTCTTTCCGTGTCGACAGAAGGGAGGAAGGGTAGAAATCGTAGGATTAAAGGGTGGAGGGAACAATGCTTCATCATGTAGATGATAAAGCACTGTTTTTCGCAATAAGCCGTTTATTCCTGTGACGTGTTAAATAAGTCTAGTAAGGTACTAGCATAACGATTGGAGAGATCTGTTAAGTCATTCCCAGCAAAAGAAGTTCCTGCCGCCGGGGCGGAATCAAAAACAATTGCATCAGCACCGATTTCTTGAATCTTAGCGATCAGGAATTGCATTCTAGCTTTGTAATCTACTGAGGAAACGTCATTAAAGTAATCATTGATATTGCTATTAATCCAGACGTACTGAGGATTCTTAGGTGTAACGTCGATATCAAATCTATCGATAAGGTCGCAAAGCGTGTTTCCTCCAATGCCCTCATTGAGTATTGCAGATCCTGGTAACCTCAAACTCAGTCTCTGTGCAAATTCAGATGCTCCAGATGGTTCAGAAGCGTCAAACCAACTATCGCCAAGTAGTACATGAGTTTGGTTGGAAATAATAGAAAGTGTGCTACGAATACCAAAATCAGCCATAGCTTTGTAGCCATTGATATTAGGATGAGTTGGGTCGTTATAGAAGTTTGATATCTTGCTACCTGCTGCTATTTCAGTTTCCAGCCCTTGCCCTGAGATTATGGTTACTTGATCATCCAGAACTTCGCCAATCTTAGCTACGCGAATATTGCCGTTGATGCCCTCATAGGTGATTAGCTGACCGGGTATGAGGCTAACCGTGGAGTCTAGCTTAAGCCTCGTTGCATTTTGAGCGGCATCTTTAGTAACAATTAGAGAGTCATTGCCTCCTAATTCTCCAGCAATGTAGGGTGTATCATTTAATAAGCCATAATGTAGCTGCACCCTAACAAACGGATCAATCGGATTAGCGGGTGCTTCACAGTTTGAGGTATTCGTTAGCGTATTATTAGTTTCCGAGTCGGTGTTTGAATCTGTCTCATCGCCAGTACTGGTGTCATTTGAGCTAGTATCGTTAGTCATACTGGTGTTCGAGGAGTCAGTTGTTATATCAGGAGTTGTATTAGTGTTACTTGAGCTCGTCCCGGTAGTAATATTTGTATTACTAGTTCCTGTATTTGACTGAGTCGATTGACTTGTGTCAGTAACATTGACCACTTTAATCACCTTTACTCCAGACGGTGTAATGATAATACTGTTTGGTGCGGCAATACCAGTTGTAGGTTGATTGCTGCTGTTAGAAGATGCACTTGCCGTAGTGTGACTTGATCCGTAAGCGTGCGACTTTACATCAACACTCTCTTGGCATCCGTTCAGTGAGATGACGCTAATGGTTAGCAATCCCATTGAGAATAAATTATTCATTGCATAATCCTCTGCGATTAATGATTCGTTAAGCTAAGCCCAGCTTATTCAATGGACTAATCGATTTCATGTGCGTTAGGGAGTAAGGGCATCGAACATTTGATGAGAGGATTTCGCTCAGCTTTCCTTAAAGAGTAGGGGTTATAAAAAGCCGATCAGGGGAGTTCTGGTCAGTACCCAGAGTTTTATAGCCTAAAAAATTATTATGAGCCTTTGTCAAGTAATTAAATATTCCTTGAATCGGTAAAAAATCTATTTTCCCACAATGTGAGATGGTATATCATTATGTGAAATTGACCGGCTAACGAGAGAAAACGATATGAGCGACAGAATCCATCAGGGTGGCCTTCAGGTAGCATCTTCACTCTATACTTTAGTTAATGAAGATGTACTTCCGGGGACGGGTATTGATAGCGCTATTTTTTGGCAAAAATTTGAAACAATACTAAGTGAGCTTGCACCTCAAAATAAAGCCTTGCTGGAAAAGCGTGACGCCATTCAAGTCAAGATGGACCAATGGTACCAAGCAAACCCGGGTCCCATTCAGGATATGGCCGCCTATAAAGCTTTTTTAACAGAGATTGATTATCTCGTTCCTGAAGGTGATAGTTTTAGTATTGCTACTGATAATGTAGATGTTGAAATTGCTGCGATCGCCGGTCCTCAGCTGGTAGTGCCGGTCAATAATGCCCGATTTGCTCTAAACGCAGCGAATGCACGCTGGGGTAGCCTGTTTGACGCGTATTATGGAACGGATGCGATTCCTGAAACTGATGGCGTGGAAAAAACAGCTGACTTTAATTTGGTTCGTGGTGCAAAAGTTGTGGCTAAAGCGCAGGCTTTTTTTGATCAAGCAATCCCGTTGGAGTCGGGCAGTCATGCTGATGTGCTTGCCTACACGTTAAGCGACGATGCAACAAAATCACTAGTCATTAGCATGCAAAATGGCGACACAACCACTCTTAAAACACCTGAGCAACTGGTTGGCTATGAAGGTGGAGATACTCCGTTGACGCTATTATTAGTTAATAATGGCTTACACATCGAAATTGTAATTGATGCTGAATCCTTAGTCGGTAAATTGCACCCTGCTGGTGTTAAAGACGTTGTTATCGAATCAGCTATGAGCGCTATCATGGACTGCGAAGACTCTGTGGCAGCGGTCGATGCTGAAGATAAAACGCTGGTATACAGAAACTGGCTAGGCCTGATGAAAGGGAATCTGGAAGAAACCTTTGAAAAAGGTGGCAGGCAGATGACTCGCAAGTTAAATCAGGACCGTCACTACACCACCGTTGATGGAGGGGAGTTAAGTTTGCACGGCCGCAGTCTGATGTTAGTTAGAAATGTTGGTCATTTAATGACTAACGATGCGGTGCTTGATGCCAATGGCAATGAAGTGCCAGAAGGCATGATGGATGCAATGATTACAGCCGCTTGCTTCATGCACGACGGTGGTGATCTCAGCAACAGCCGTAAAGGTAGCATGTACATTGTTAAGCCTAAAATGCACGGCCCTGAAGAAGTTGCTTTTGCCAATACGCTATTCAGTCGCGTTGAAGAAGCGCTAGGTCTTGCAGCGAACACGATGAAAATTGGTGTGATGGATGAAGAGCGCCGCACGACGGCGAATCTAAAAGAGTGTATTCGCCAAGTCAAAGACAGAATCGTCTTTATCAATACCGGTTTCTTAGACCGGACAGGTGATGAGATTCACACGAGCATGGAAGCCGGCCCATTCTTACCAAAAGACAGTATCAAAGGTGAGCCTTGGATTGCGGCTTATGAAGATTGGAACGTGGATATTGGTTTGGAAACAGGCTTTAGTGGTAACGCGCAAATCGGTAAAGGAATGTGGGCGATGCCAGATGAAATGGCTGCCATGCTAGAAGCTAAAATTGGCCACCCTACTGTTGGCGCTAACTGCGCATGGGTGCCATCGCCAACGGCTGCAACACTTCACGCAACGCATTACCACCAAGTCGATGTGTTCGCTAAGCAGAAGGAATTAATGAGTCGCCAGCGCGCTAACTTAGACGATATCCTCACGGTGCCTCAGCTAGGTAACGTTGAGTTGAGCGCTGAGCAAATTCAGGCTGAGCTAGATAATAATGCACAAGGCTTATTGGGATATGTTGTGCGTTGGATTAATCAAGGGGTTGGCTGTTCAAAAGTCCCAGATATTAATAATGTTGGCTTGATGGAAGATAGAGCGACCTTGCGCATTTCGAGTCAACACATTGCAAACTGGCTACGTCACGGCATACTTAACAAGGCACAAGTGATGGAAACATTGGAGCGTATGGCCATCGTTGTTGATGAGCAAAATACGAGTGATTCAGGTTATATTGCTATGACGCCGCATACTGCTGACAGCATCGCGTTTAAAGCCGCTTGTGACTTGATTTTTGATGGTATGGCTCAACCAAACGGCTACACAGAGCCACGTTTGCACGCGCGTCGTCGGGAGTTCAAACAATCAGTAGCGTAGGCCCAAACGATAAAAGTAAAGTAGGGGGCTCGGTTCAGTCATTGGACCGAGCCTTCCTGTTGCTTGACCAATTAGCCAGCTCAAAAGCCGACTCGGGTATGAGCTTGGCAGAGCTATCTGCTGAATCAGGGTTAGCAAATTCCACTACACATCGTCTACTGGTTAGCATGAAGCACTTAGACTATGTCGAGTATGATGCGGTGATTGGGCTATGGAGTGTGGGCATCAAAGCCTTTTCAGTAGGGAATGCTTATTTACGAAAGCGAGATTTCGTCGCTCAAGCTCGGCCTTATATGCGCGAGTTGGTGGCAGAAACGGGTGAAACTTCGAATATCGCGATTCTAAAAGGTGATAAACATGTTTTTGTTGGGCAGGTTGAGTGCTCTGAAGTCATGCGAATGGTAGTGCAAATAGGCAGCGAAGGTCATTTGCACGCAGCGGGTGTGGGTAAGGCGTTATTGTCAGCACTGCCTGAGGACGAAGTGCGCGGTATTGCTGAAAGAACGGGTTTACTCAAATTATCCGATAAAACAATCACCACTGTTACTGCGCTGCTCAAAGAGTTAGTGAAAGTCCGGCAACAAAAGTACTCATTTGATGACGAAGAACAAACCAACGGATTACGCTGCATTGCTAGTAATATTTATAACGAGCATAGAGAAGCGATTGCCGCCGTTTCAATTTCGGGGCCAGCAGTCAGGCTTTCAGATGATCGTATTGAGTTTTTAGCGGACACCGTTAAAAAGAAAGCGGAAGCAATCTCGCATGTTATTGGTGGCAATCAGCCATAGACTACAGATGTTACAGTTTGTAGCAGTCCTTGCAGATCGTCGGTATATCTCCTTCACTGTGCTGTTTGCGGAATTTTTTGTATTCGTCAGAGTTCCAGACTTTATCTATTTTTTGCTCAAATACGTTTCCAAAATTCATCGTCTCTGCATCTGCAATAACACAGCAAGGGATTACATTACCCGTTGAATCAATCATCATTGAGGTCCACGGCCATTTACAGGGTTTTTCAGCGGTGAACTGATTCCCTGAATAGCGATCTACTTGAATACCCTGCCCACTTCCCAGTTCTTTAGCACTTTCGATATGGCTCGTGACGCTGGCTTCATCGGCGTTTTTATCCGATATTATCTTCTCCATATCAGTTTTCCCCCAATTGGTCATAAACGTTTGAAAGGTAACTTTTGCCACGCCTAAGCGCTTGGCAAGGTTGACGATTTCACCACATTCTTTGTAGTTCTCTTTGGAAACAACCACCCAGAATTGTGCATCTAAGTTAGGTGCCGCAGCGATCAAGGATTTTACATTGTCAGTCACTTTCTCAAAATTCCCTCTGATTCTGATACCTTCAAAGGTTTGTTTTGTGCCCCCATCTAAGCTGAAGCCAATCTTCATGTGCTTGAGTTTACTTAGTCTAGTGATGAGTTTTTCAGTGAGTACCGAGCCGTTGCTGATCGTGCTGGTTTTAATATTCTTTTTATCTAAAAACTCTAACAGCTCGATAGTGGATTTATTCAGAAAAGGCTCTCCCATCCCTTGAACTTTCACGTCCGATAAATTAGGGAATTGTCGGGTAATATCTGAGAAGCTACTGATATCTAGCTGGGCTTTCGGTTTGTCCCAATGGGTTACTTGGCAGTGATCACAGCGAAAGTTGCACCAGTTATTAGGTTCAATATCGAGAGTGGTTGGTAAAAATGGCACGTAACTGGAGCGGAATTTGTAAGACAGCTGAAGACCTATGTAGGCGAACAATTTTAATGGGTTTTTTAAAGCATCAAGATCTTTTTTCACAGATACACTCTCCAAGTGTTGATAGAGATCTCTGTGTAGCCAAGGGTTGGCTGGATGTATGAGTTAACGTTGAGAAACTATCAATCAGTAGAGTTAATGATATATCCAAATTTGTTACTGATGACTAGACATCGCCTTTGTCCAGATATACGGGGGGAATAAACGTGGTGGGCGGTAAGTCTGTTAGAGTAACTCAATTGTTTAGCATTAGCATTTTACAAGAATCAAAGATGAAGCGGAAGTTTGCAAAACACAACCCCCCGCTCAGCCAACCAAAATCAGTCTTGGCGCGCGGTCACTTCCAACAAGTGATAACCGAACTGAGTCTTCACTGGGCCTTGGACCGTACCAATATCAGCACTAAACACAACCGCATCAAATTCAGGAACCATCTGGCCTGGGCCAAAGCTACCTAAATCACCACCGTTACCGCCTGAAGGGCAGCTTGAGTGCTCTTGAGCTAGCTTTGCAAAATCTGCGCCGCCCTCAATATCGGTTTTTAATTTCTGGCAAGCTTCTTCAGTAGAAACAAGAATATGTCGGGCATTAGCGTTAGCCATGGGTAGATCCTTTAGGGGAAGTAAAAATAGACAATAAAAAACGAAAAATAACTGCTTTTAGGCACCGATGCAAGTTACTTACTGCTTAGTATTGTCATTACTGAATGATGCATTATAAAATTGATAGAATTCTTAGTAGAGCAGGTAGGCACTTGATTCTGATCCATCGAACCATCGAGTTTTTCTTATACCCGCCAGGCAATCTTTTGATATTCACACTGTTGGGTTTGGCATTTTATCGTTTTCCTACGATAAAGTATGGACTGATTGCTTTTGGTATTTCCCAGCTCCTATTTTTTAGTCTGCCAATTGTCTCAAACAAACTCATGGCATCTTTGGAGTCACAATATCCACCTCTAGAAAAGCTATGGGAAACGCAGCGAGCCGATGCCATTGTAGTGCTGGGTGCTAGCCGTAATGACAGAGCGGTCGAATTCGGAGGGGTAACCGTTGGCACTGCTGAAATAGAACGGCTGCGCTATGCGGCCTTATTGCACCGGAAAACAGGCTTGCCCATCTTGCTGACAGGAGGTGATCCGATTAACAGTGGCTTTAGTGAAGCTTGGCTCATGCAGCAGGTACTAAAAGAAGAGTTTAATGTCGATGCCACTTGGCTAGAGGAAAACAGCCACACCACTTGGGAAAATGCCTCATTAAGCGATGAAATACTTGTAAAAGCAGGCGTGAAAAAAGCGTGGCTGGTCACGCATGCTTGGCACATGCCGCGAAGCATGATGGTGTTTGCAAATAGAAAAGTTGAGTATTTACCGGCCCCGCACAATCACGGTATTTTCATTTGGGACAAGCTTTGGATGGGCTGGATTCCGCAGGCTCGCTCGCTTGGCTTGAGTAACACGGCCATGCATGAGTGGTTGGGTTTGCTTTGGTATAAGCTACGTAATGTCTCTTCATAAGCTAGATGATATACGTATGTATTAACTGCGAGCTTTGGTTTTCTTGGTAGGAATAGCCACCAAAGGATCATCTGGCCAAGGATGTTTAGGGTAGCGCCCCTTCATATCTTTTTTCACATCGTGATAAGACGACCGCCAAAACCCCGCGAGGTCTTGTGTAATTTGTAACGGGCGTCTTGCGGGTGACAGCAAATGTACTACCAGGGAAATTTTGCCACTGGCGATTGTTGGGGTCTCTTCACAACCAAACATCTCTTGGAGTTTCACGGCCAGCACGGGTGGTGTTGTGCTGTAGTTAATCGCGACAGTCGAGCCCGTGGGAACACTTAGGCGAGTAGGTGCTAATGCCTTTAGTTGCTGTTGTTTCTCCCAAGGCAGTAACGATTCCAGTATTGATTGTAAATTAAGCTTTTTAAAATCCTGCAATAGATTAATACCATCTAGATAAGGGGCTAGCCAGTGTTCAAGGCTGTCTAATAAAGCTTCCTCGCTAACATCTGGCCACCCATCAAGTTTCTCTGAGTTACTGTGCCCAGCGTAATCACTATTGTTGTTGGTATCAAAAACAGAGCGCAATAAAGACACTCTCGCGCACCACTGATGATGCTCCGCCTTCCACTGTAAAATATTCAGCCCTTGCTTACGAATATGTCGGATTAAAGCGGCACGTTTCGCAGCGATGGGCACTTCGTTTAATTTGGCCCGCGATAAAACGAGTGCGCCAATTCTTTCCTGATCTTCCGCGACAAAACGTTGTGTTTGCTTATCCCAATCTGCGACTGTGTCGAGTTGCACAAGCTTATCCAACATGCCGTCAAACAGTGCAGGGTCAAGCGGGGCCGCTGAGCGAATGACGTCGCCTTTACCGCCCGCCATGCTGCTCACTTCAGCAACCGCTAACCACTGAGCATTGCCGAGCGAGGGTTGCCCCATAAAGCTTGCACTGCGTCCATTGCTAAGTTGATAACAGCCAGAATGTCTATGTCTTGCTATTCGATCAGGGTATGCGCAGGCTAATAAATAACCCGTCACTTGATCCGGTTTGAGCAGATAGGCGATATTGGATGCAGGTTGAGTGATATGGGAAATCTGTTTGTCTATTTGCTGTGATAACTGTTGAGTTCGGTATAGCCAGCCGCGATGCTGCTGTGGACATGGGAGTTTGCCCGAGAGAACATTCAACCGATGACTGATGTCGGGATTATCGCGACTAAATGGATCTCGGTCGGACAACGCGCTCGCCAAATGCGAAGCAGCCTTAGCAGCACCGTTGTTCACCCCACAAATCAGTAGATGGGCGAGGCGGGGATGCAACGGCAGTTGAGTCATTGCTTCGCCGTGTGGGGTCATTGTCCAGTGATTGGCTTTGTGCTCTATTGCTCCAAGCGTATGCAGCAAGTCTATCGCTTGCTGCCATGGCCCTTTGGGTGGCTCATCTAACCAGCGCAGCTCTTGTGGGTTGTCGACGCCCCATTGTAATAATTGCAACGCCAAAGGGGCAAGGTCTGCATTAAGGATTTCAGCACTACTGTGCCTGGCTAATTGCTGCTGTTGGCTCTCTGACCACAGTCGATAACATTTGCCTGGTCTCAGGCGACCTGCGCGACCTGCGCGTTGAACGCTTGACGCTGCTGAAATTTTAACGGTGTGTAAACCGGTCATGCCCGTAGCTGGGTTAAAGCGTGATTCACGCATTAGACCTGAGTCCACTACTATATCAACCCCGTCAATTGTTAGGCTGGTTTCAGCAATATTCGTGGCCAGCACGACCTTCTGTTCGCCTAACTGATGACCCGATAAGGGGGCAATAGCGGCCTGTTGCTCCTCAATCGACAAATTTCCAAACAGGGGGCGCAGATGAACGCCATTGATTTTTCGTTCCAGCAGCCACTGTCCCAACTCATCAGCCACGCGTTTAATTTCGCCTTGTCCTGGCAGGAAAGCCAGCACGCTGCTTTCAGGATTGTCGTTAAGTGCTTGTTTGATTGTCACGACTATACGATCAACAACTCTTTCGCGGGGCTGGCTGGAACGACCATAAATAATATTCACGGGGTAGGTTCTCCCTTCGCTCCTAACAACGGGCGCGTCATTCAGCATGTCTGAGACAGCATTGCTATCTAAGGTTGCAGACATTACAAGAATTTTTAAAGGTTGATCGCCCGTGGCTTCATCCCGAAATAAAGAGCGGCCTTTTAAACACAAACTCAGTGCTAAATCAGAATCAAGATTACGTTCGTGGAACTCATCAAAAATTACCAACCCAACGTCATCTAACGACGGATCATTTTGCAACATTCGCGTCAAAATGCCTTCGGTAATGACTTCAATCTTAGTGTGCTTACTGGTTTTAGTATCCAACCGCATGCGATAGCCGACAGACTTACCCACCGATTCATTTAGGAGGTTAGCCATTCTGTGAGCTGCTGATTTAGTGGCAATGCGGCGTGGCTCCAGCATGATGATTTTCTTACCTGTCAACCACGGCTCATTCATTAGCGCTAACGGCACCATGGTTGTTTTACCTGCTCCGGGTGGTGCTTCTAAAACGACTTCATGCCTTGTTAAAAGCTGTTGTTTTAGCTCGCCTAGAACTTCTTCAATGGGTAGGTTTAGTGAGATCAAGGAGTATCCGTTTGATATAACAAGTCTTGAATGGTTTTCGCTGATGCTAACCCAGATATCCCGAGGCAGGCCTTTTCCATCTTATCGGCTTGTCTTATGCTGATGCGGTCATTAGCTAAATCGCGGAATTTAGTAATAAGCTTATCGTCGGTCGGTGGCGAGTTTGGTTGCCAAGGTGCTTCTGTGGTGCCTGCTTCGAGTACTTGTCCTCCCTTGGTTTTGATGCTCACCTTGGCAAGACGATCCGCTGGAAAGCCAGCATTGCACTCATCATCTTCAAGCAGTTCAATGCGATCAGCCAGTTGTAAGACTTTTTCGTCCTTGATGATTTTACCAGAAATTTCATTCCAATCGAGGCGCCCTTCAAAGTACAGCGCAGCTGCTACGGGATAGGGAAGAGCATACTGCGCTTTTTCTGTATCTTCAGGCCTGCGAACTGCCAGCCGAGTTGCGTTATGAAATGTGCGAATAGTGATCTTTTCGATGTCATCCGCTTTTAGTTGATGTTCCTGTTGAATTTTCATTGCGCCTGCAACTGAAGCCTGTGCCCAGTAACAAACAGCGTATTTTTTAAAGCACTGCCTATCTAACATCCACTCCGATCCCAAGCTATCCCAGTAGTGTGACACCTCATCTGCTTCAACAGTTATCGCAGGAGCACCAGTAAAGCCACCAGCCGCCATTAATCCAGCGCTTACTCCAGCCATCGCGCCGTAACCCGAGCCATCTTTCAACATCGTTGGGTAATCAATGCAGCGCATCATCTGAGAGCGTGGTCCGTGATATTCGGCTATGCCTAGCGCATGGCGCGTTTTTTCATGGGACAAGCCCATACGTCTTGCAATAATAGCGGCACAGGCCAACGCTGACCAGGCGCCTGATGTGTGATAGTCACAGGCAGTACCATGTAGGGACATTCCCGCACGAGTCGCAATGTCATAGCTCATCACTAGTGAGGTCATAAACTCTTCACCACTAATGTCGCCGTCCATACTGCCGTCTGGCAGCAGCCCCATCGAATCAATTAATACAGGAATTACAGCCACACCGACATGACCTTTAACCTCTTTACAGGAATCGTGCATGTCTAACGCATCAATCGTCATACCATGAGCTAGCGCTGCACCGGCTAGAGAGACCGAGCGACCATCTAACCAGAGTTTGGCTTGATTGCCGCCATATGACATGGCTGTAAAATCATAAATTATTTTGCTGAGATCGGTGTGCGTGCCGCCATAAAATACACCAATTGTATCCAGTAAGCAGCGGCTAGCTTGATGATGTATAGGCTCTGGGATATCCGACCACTTGAGGTCATGAATGTATTCGATAGGACTCATATCACACTCCAGTTCTTAAGTTTTATGATTTAGCTTATTCGACAATGAAAATTTAGCCGATTTAGGCAGCCGTCACCGTTCAATAATTTTCATCAAATAGACAAACCAATCTCACTGTTACAGACTATCAGCCCTAATCATTCCTGAGAAGAGTCTATTGTTATGATCGAATAACCCGTGTTAGAAAGTGCTCAAACTCGCTATATCGATTAGATAAATAAATTCATTTCACGATTTTATAACGAACATTTATCCTGCATCATGCATCTCTTTAGTTGCGAATTATTATCATGAACCTTGGAAACCCAAGTAAAGCTGCACTCTGGATGTTGGGTGCAGTCGTTTCATTCTCCTCAATGGCGGTGGCAGGGCGAGAAATGGCCAGTGAGTTAGATACCTTCGAGATTATGATGTATCGCTCTTTCATTGGGTTGGTAATTGTTCTTGTTGTCGGTCGCTTTGCAGGAACCCTAACAGAAGTGTCAAGGCAGCGGTTTGGCTTGCATCTTATTCGCAATGTTACCCATTTTGCAGGCCAAAACTTGTGGTTCTATGCAGTTGCATTGATTCCTTTTGCTCAATTGTTTGCCTTTGAGTTCAGTACGCCTCTTTGGGTCGCTATTTTAGCGCCATTATTTTTGGCAGAAAAATTGACGAAGGTACGCATTATGGCTGCATTACTGGGTTTTATCGGCATCCTGGTTGTCGCACAACCTGGCACGATCATCATTGGCCCCGGCATTATCGCTGCTGCACTTTGTGCGATTGGCTTTTCTGGGGCTTACATCGCAACCAAGTTGCTTTCTCGTACGGATAGCATCACTTGTATTATGTTTTGGCTAACAGCGATGCAATTGGTATTAGGCATTATCTGTGCGGCTTATGATGGCGATGTGGCTGTACCGAGTTTGTCAGCATTGCCGCTGGTTATTTTAATCGGCTTTGCTGGTCTGTTAGCGCATTACTGTATTACCTCAGCCCTAAAATTAGCCCCTGCTGTGATTGTCTCACCAATGGATTTCTTACGTCTGCCAGTGATGGCGTTTATCGGGGCGACTTTTTATAACGAGGGCTTCAATGTTTGGGTGATTGTGGGCGCTGTCATTATTTTCATAGCTAACTTCTGGAACATCTGGGAGGAGGGTCGGCAAAAATAACTTGATAATTTTAATCAATTCGTCAACGAATAAAAGAGTTATACGTTAACAAACTAAAGCCCCGTGAATCTTTCATCAAGTAAGTCTGCTGATTATGTTTTGCGGGGCTTTTGCCTTTTCCAGAGTTGTTGTCTTCTCCAACTAAAAAATCAAAGATCTGTCAACCAATAAACTGATCGCTCGTTAACTAGACAAGAACCCTGTTTTGCAGTTTAGATAGGCCAAGGTAATTGTTTTGCAGGGTTCTTATTTTTATCTTATCTGATGCTAACCTATCCTTTGGTGTCTCCCATCTTTTTTCTAACGATGCTTGTCAACCAGACGTCAAGTGGTACGTTTACTAGTCATAGAGTCCGGCGTATCAGATCATTTAGATCACGACACATTTTCTAGCCCTGATATGCAGGACTCTAAGTTCTAAGCTCACTGCAATCCTTGCACCCAATCCAACAACTGCTGTAAATGTTTCTGCTGATCTTCAGTAAGCTCCCGCTGCGAGATTTCCTGCATACTTTCCTGAAAATCTGCCGCAGTAAAATCACAGCCATACTCACCATCAAGCAGTCTCGCGCGACAAAATTCCTGCCACTGCCATTGCTCTTGTTGGCTCAGGCTTTCAGGCCAGTTACGTGCCCGATAGCGGAACAATAATGTTTGTAAGCGCGGATCGGAAAAAGCCACATTTTCTGCTGCCAATCGATCAGCTGATTGATTAATAACGAAGTTACACAGTTGTCGATCTGCTTTGTTTATAAAGCCACTGTAGAGTGCCGTATCTGCATCTAACGGATTACGCTCAGGCGATTGACCATACAGTTCTTCCAAGCGATTCATCAGCGTGGTGTCGGCTAGAAGTACCTGTTTATATTGCTCAACCTGCTCCCAATCAATGCCCCATCTGTCAGCCATTTCATCGGTTAAAGTACCCACTGGCGCTAGTGCAGGGCACTTGTTGATCAACACTCCTTTTAATGCAATACGTGGTGTATCGTTTGTTTTGTCTTTATTTGGTGTGTAGAGACTGGTGGCGATTTCATCTACCGTTGCATCTAGCAATTGCTGAGGATCCTGACGGAGATCAAAACAAATAAACTCGTTGGCATTTACCGGATGCTGCATCAGCGGAACAATGGGTGAGATACAGCCCATCTCCGCCGGTATCATTCCTGAAACATGCAGCACCGTTTTCTGAGTTTGTAAATTTAATAACTCAGCCACTTTGTTTTTTTGGCGCATCGAAAAGTAGTAATCAAACAGACGGGGTTGTTTTTCTTTGATTAGTTTCGCCATGGCAATAGTCGCGCGCACGTCAACTAGCGCGTCATGTGCTCCCGCGTGCTCGATACCATTGGCGGCTGTTAGCGACTCCAACCTAAAGCTTACAATACCAACTTCACGACCCGCTTCGCGTTCTGGCCAGATAATCCCATCTGGGCGCAAGGCATGCGTCATGCGTACTAAGTCCAGCAAATCCCAACGACTATTGCCGTTTTGCCACTCCCGGGCATAGGGGTCGATAAAGTTACGGTAGAAACCAAAACGAGTGACCTCATCATCAAAGCGCAGACTGTTGTAACCGACGCCGCAAGTGCCTGGTTTACTTAGCTCTTCATTGATGCGATGAAAGAAATCCGCTTCAGCAATGCCTTCGGCGGCCGCCTTTTGTGGGGTGATGCCCGTAACTAGCAATGCTTCAGGGTGTGGCAGGAAGTCAACGCAAGGTTGACAGAACAGCATAATCGGCTCATCAATTATTTCTAATTCCAAATTCGTCCGAATACCTGCAAACTGGGAAGCTCGATCTTTTCGCGGATTGATTCCCCACGTTTCATAGTCATGCCAGAACAAGGTTGTTGATGCCATCTATGATCCATAATTATTGCAAACAGTGCCCCATAATACACTGCTTGCCTCTGCGAATGCATTGATCGTATCCGAAAATTAACACGGAGGGTTTTGCTATGTGGAACGCACGCTACAGCACCGAGGAGTATGTTTACGGGACGACACCGAATGATTTTTTATTCGAAATGTCGAAGTATATCAAAGGTTCAAACGTTTTATGCCTAGCGGAAGGCGAAGGCCGAAATGCCGTTTATCTAGCCCGTGAGGGCTACGATGTGTCCGCTGTTGATGCCTCAGCAGTCGGTTTAGAAAAAGCTGAAATCCTAGCGGATGAAAGCTACGTCAATATTAATACTCATGTAGCGGATTTGGCTGATTACGACATTACCCCCGAAGGTTGGGATGGTATTGTCTCGGTTTTTTGTCACCTGCCGCCAACGGTACGTAAGGCATTACATCAAAAGGTGGTCGCTGGGCTTAAACCCGGTGGTGTACTGATACTGGAAGCCTATCGGCCTAAGCAGTTGAAGTTTAAAACCGGCGGTCCACCGGAGTCTGAGTTCATGATGTCTCTAGATGAGCTAAAAGATGAACTAGAAGGACTTGAGTTTTATCATGATGCTGAGTTAGATCGTGAGATATCGGAAGGACGCTTACATGCAGGCGTTGGTGCTGTCGTACAATTAGTGGCGATTAAGCCAGATTGAGTGTAAGCATTACGCTTTTATCACATCGATAAAATGATAGAATAGCAGTATGAATATTTCGCTCAGATGTTTAAGCAAATTTGTACTGCTATTTCTTACTGTAATGGTGTTGACTGCTTGTGGTGGTGGAAGTGATGATACTATCACTACAGAAGATGCCGCTGCCGGATCATTAGTAAAAGCTGAAACACTCAGTGCTTATTCAATGAGGAATACAGACTTTCGTTTAATTGCCTTTTCCTTGATCTCAGGGCAAAACTACAATGTAGACGTTGTTAAACTGACCTATAACACAGCGCTCGAAGACGGCTTGATTGTTCAAGCCTCTGGTATTGTTGCTATTCCTGAGTCTAAGGTCGGGCCAAGTCCATTATTGAGCTATCAGCACGCGACTATATTTAAAGATACGGCCGCGCCTAGTAACAATCCATTGTTCGATATGACGCCTATTTTGGCTGCTTCCGCTGGTTTTGTCACAGTCGCTCCAGACTACATTGGTTATGGCGTATCGAAGTCGCTAACGCATCCCTATATTCAAGCAATTCCCGCGGCTAATAGTGTGATCGATTTACTGCGTGCTGCGAAGTCGTATCTACAGCAACGTGAAATAACGCTAAATGGTCAACTGTTTCTAGCGGGCTATTCTGAGGGAGGGTATGCGACATTGGCTGCACACCAACGCATTGAGAGTGAGTTTTCAGATGAGTTTACGGTTACGTCAAGCATTGCAGGCGGTGGGCCATACGATATTCGTGGTACGGCCGATCAAATAATTTTGAACGAAGCAACGCTCGAGTCCCCCGCTTACTTTGGTTATGTCGTGCATGCCTACGACCGAATGTATGATCTAGATAATCTGACATTACGTGCTATTGCCTCACCTCACCATATGACCATTGATAATTATTACGATGGTAACAGTACAGGCAGTACCATTAATGCCATTTTACCGCGTAATACCAGCGAGCTGTTCAATTCCTACTTTCAGAGTGAGTATGCGGGTATCGTGGGCGAATTAACCCTGAAATACCGTTTAGATCAAAACAATGTTTATGACTGGAAGCCTGCAGCACCCGTGCGGTTGTTCCACGGGCAAAACGATAATTATGTCGGCTACGCCAATGCTTCGACTGCCTTGTCAACCATGCAAGCTAATGGCGCGGCGTCGGTGAGCCTAACCGATTGCACTAGAGTGCCATCCACCCACGTGAATTGTGGTGTTGAGTTTGCGACCTTTGCAATGGGATATTTGTTTACTTTAGCAACGGATCGTTAGGCTTAAAATCTAATCCAGACTAACCCTTGCCGAACTGGTTAGCTACATTTCTGTTTTATCTAACTCCTTCTCGCTATTCTCCTTAATCCACTCCTGATATTCTCTTTTCGAGCTGGTAAGACTCAGAATAATACCTAAACCGTCATTAGGCGCTGAACCGTCAGCCGTGATTATACCTAGAGGAATTAGATTAATCACTGCTCCAACCAACGCAGCAAATGCCAAGCTTTGTAGTGCGATTTGATAATAATTATCGTTTTGTGAAAAGATCTGATCACTGCCCAGGAACATCCAGATACCAATAAACACCAACAGCTCAATACCTGGCCCAGCAAAATAAATCAGTGCATGCTTGCCTCTAACGCCGCTTAAGTTGCGTGGTGCGATGCGAACAAACCCTTCTAGCGGTATCATACGAATTTCCATAGGGGCACCGAACAGCTTGGTTTTCATTAGTATATTGCCAAAGCCAATGACGGTCTGCTTTACATCCCAGCCGCAGAGTTTTGCCATCACGGCATGTCCAAACTCGTGAAGGAAGAGCAGGGGCACCCAAAATACAAGAAAGAACACCATTGAGAGCTTTCTAGGTTCATAGTTGTTCAACATTTCCATACTCATCATAAACAAGAACAGCAGCATGATGATGACAATGAAAATTCTTTCACCCCGAGTACCCGCGCCTTTGTCTTTTTGATCGATGTACATTGCTGTGACCTCTGTCGAGAGTGCTTATTTGCTGGATTGCTTCATTAAAGCATAAAAAAACGCCCCTAAAAAAGGGGCGTAAAGGTACTACCTATGAAAACGTTTATCTAAGTATGAGTACGTCGTTACTTAGGGATGTGTACCGGAATGTAGCGAGCACCACCATCACGAATAACGAGCACCGGAACTGAGCGGCCTTTAGGAGAGTCTTTCAACGCCTGCTTTAGCTCGCTGCCTGACTCGATTTCTTTATTATTGAAAGAAATGATTATGTCGTTGACTTCGATACCCGCTTTTTCAGCGAGGCTTCCGCCCATAACCTGATTGACTACAACACCTTTCTTGGAACGAACGGCCTCACGTTGTTCATCATTCAATGGTCCGACCACAACACCGAGCGTATCTTTAGCACGATTACCTCCAGCGACCAGTTCGTTCTTCTTGCTTTTGTCGAGTTTACCGACAACAACATCGAGCTTCTTCTCTTTACCTGCACGAATGATCGTGACCGATACTTTCTTACCAATCTCAGTGTTTCCAACGAGTGGTGGTAGGTCAGCAGACGTGTAAACCGGTGTCTTGCCGTAAGTAATGATCACGTCACCACGCTGGAACCCTGCTTTATCAGCAGCACTGTCCTTCTCAATCTGAGAGACAAGTGCGCCAGTCGGGCCAGGCAGGTTGAATGAGTCAGCCAATTCCTGATCCACGTTCTGAATGTGCACGCCTAACTTACCACGGCTGACAAAGCCCTTTTCTTTAAGCTGAGCGATAACATTTTTTACTGTGTTTGCTGGGATTGAGAAAGAGATGCCTTGATAACCGCCGCTGCGGCTATAGATCATTGAGTTAACACCCACCACGTTACCATTTAGATCAAATAATGGGCCACCTGAGTTACCAGGGTTAACCGCAACGTCAGTCTGAATGAACGGAACATAAGTCGTATTTCTTTGCTGAAGACTTCGCGCCAGCGCACTCACGATACCTTGCGAAGCACTGTGGTCAAGCCCAAACGGTGCACCAATCGCAACCACCCATTGTCCGACACGTAGTTCTGAAGAGTCTCCCATTGTTACCGCTGGTAAGCCTTTTGCTTCAACTTTTAACAGAGCGATATCACTCGACTCATCGACGCCAATGACTTTAGCATCTAGCTCACGACGGTCTTTCAGCTTCACAACAATGTTAGCGGCAGAGTCGATAACATGTGCATTAGTCACGATATAGCCATCATCTGAAACAATAAACCCTGAACCAGAAGACTGCGGTGCTTCACGGCGGCTATTTGGCCCCTGACGACCGTCAGGTTTTGGCATATTCTTAAAGAACTCTTTTAGTGCAGGTGGTAGTTTGTCTAAATCAAATTGATTGTAGTTGCCGCCTGAACCTGAGCTTTGAGGAGCGGAGCCTTCGGCTGAAATATTAACGACCGAATTTTTATTTTGCTCTATTACGCTCATGAGATTCGGTAAAGCATCTGCTTTGGCGGGAAGGGCTGTGACTAATAAAAAGGCGGTAAGAAGCACTGCACCGAATGCTTTAAAAGTTGTCGTTGGCTGTATTGCCTGACTAATCATTGTAAACTCCACTAATAAGGTTGATTAGATTTTGTCATTCGCTTCATTACTAAATGTTTTCCAAGAGATTAAAAAATATTTATGAAGCTCAAATAAAAAATGTTGTTATTTATGCTGGAAATTCTCTTTCAAGACGAGTATCTAGTGGCGATTAACAAGCCATCAGGTTTGTTGGTTCACCGCAGTCCTATCGATCAATATGAGACCCGCTTTGCGCTGCAAATGACACGGGATCAGATAGGGCGGCATGTCTTTCCAGTACATAGGTTGGATAAACCAACGTCCGGAGTTCTATTGTTTGCCTTATCTTCTGAAGTGGCAAGTGCCCTTACAAAACAGTTCACAGCTACAACCATACACAAAAACTATTTGGCTGTTGTACGTGGTTATACGAATAATAGTGGGGTTGTAGATTCAGATTTACAAGAAGAGCTGGATAAAATGACGGATAAGTTAGCAGATAAAGACAAGCCCGCGCAGTCTGCTATCACTCATTATGAGCGGCTTGCGACGACCGAATTACCTTATCCGGTGGGGCGTTATGATACGGCGCGATATTCGTTGGTTTCGTTGCAGCCTAAGACGGGGCGCAAGCATCAATTGAGACGGCATATGAAGCGAATTTATCATCCGATTGTGGGCGATACGACGCATGGGGATGGGAAGCAGAATAAATTTTTACGCGAGCAGTTTGGATTGGATCGGTTGATGTTACACGCCATATCTATGGGTTTTTTGCATCCGGTCACGGGTAAGGAATTATTGATTAATGCGAGCGCCCCAAAGGATTTTTTACTAATACTAGAGGAATTGAGGCTGGAACTTGGTATTTGATTAGCATACTGTTCTACTCTTAAATTTATCCATAATTTTGAGCTGCCTATTTAGGGATAATTACAGCCTTTCGGAATGTATTTACTGTCAATCCCTATTGACGCTATGCATGTCATACTAAGAGCGCCATCATTATCTTCGAACTCAAAGTTTAGAGTTTGAGTATTAACATTGCCGTTAACGTTGTCGAGAGTTACTACAAAGATTGCTTTTTTTGCACTATGTTTCGTGTACGTAATTGATGATTGATATTGTGAAGCTTGTAGAGCGCTTATTAATCCTACAGTTATGCTCCCCGGCTCGCTAATACCATTAGCGACGCTTCCTTTCTCTGGCATTTCACCGATTTCCATATACCTACTCATCATTCCTGATCTGCCAGCTGAGGCCGAAGCATGAAGTGTTGTTATGATAGATTTCGCAACGTAATTTTGATAAGCCGGAATTGCAATACTTGCGAGTATTCCGATGATAGCTACCACCATCATTAGTTCTATTAGTGTAAAACCTTGTTTCTTATTTTTATTCATTAGTTTTATACAGCAATTGGTTTAAACAAGGAAAGCTCGGAGATTACACTCCGAGCTTTATACTAACTAGCATTTAAAAAATTATGTCTTATCAATTATTTATCATGTAAGTCTAGTTGCTTTTGACTTAAGGCGTACATTGGTTAGGCAAGTACTTAGGGTCAATTGCTGAAGTACATGTAAACTTCAGTGCGTCACCATCATCAATGAATGCAAATGCGATAGTATTGGTATTAACATTACCATTGATGCCAGTTAGAGTTACTGTCGCCGTTAACGCATTATCCGTACCAGTACCGTCGTTAGATACAGCAAATGCCGTAGTGCTTTGACCAGGTAGTGCGCTTGTAGCTGCCGTAGCGCCCATTACTGCGAATAAACCAGGGGTAACAGTAGCTGAGGGAGCTTCCATTTTGCCATTGTCAATGTAGTGCTGCCATACTTCAGTTTTAGCCGCTGCCGCTGACGCTTGAATCGACGTAATGTTAGATTTTGCAACGTAAGTCTGGTAAGCAGGTAGCGCGATTGAAGCTAGGATTCCGATGATTGCTACAACGATCATCAATTCGATTAGTGTGAAACCTTTTTGGAGTTGCTTTTTCATTTTTATTACTCTCTTTTTATAAGTTGTTTTTCTTAAGGGTTAAGTTGTATCTGTAAAGGATATTGCATAAGGCATGCCAAACTTGAGCTGAATGTTGTTAAGTTGTTGAATTACATTTAAATATTAATTAATTTTGCAGTTCTTATATTATTAATAACATCTGCTTTTAACTAAAATCTCGTCACTTTTTGTCACTTCCAGTGTCAGTTAGGGACATCTCAGGTAGTCTTTATGACAAATTTGGCAAATCACAGAAAATTTCAGAGCCAATACAAAAAATCCACCTCTGTTTAGCCAGAGGTGGATTATTTTAACGCTGTGGAAGGTAAGTTTTGCTGAACGAGGCGTTTAACGGCGTTTTTTAGGTTTCTTCGATACTTCTTTTTTACCTGCTGCGCTTTTCTTAGGCGGAGTAGGTTCTTCATAAGTCATCTTCACACTCTTATACAAACCACGAAGCCCTTTTGCTTCCAAGTCCTCACAATAGCCTGTGCGTAAGTATCGGGGCATACTGACTGACCCATACCGTATTCTCGTTAGACGACTGACTTTAAGTCCTGCACTTTCCCATAAGCGACGCACCTCACGGTTACGTCCTTCATGAAGCACCACGTGATACCACTGGTTAATCCCTTCACCGCCTGCAAACGTGATTTTCTCGAACTTAGCAGGGCCGTCTTCAAGTATAACGCCTGCTAAGAGTGCATTGACGATTTCTTCTGTAACAACGCCCATCACTCTAACGGCGTATTCACGTTCAATTTCATAAGAAGGGTGCATCAAGCGATTAGCCAACTCGCCGTCAGTAGTAAAGAGCAGTAATCCTTCAGTATTGATATCCAGGCGACCAACTTGAATCCAGCGGCCGCTATGTGGCTTGGGGAGGTTCGCGAAAACAGTGGGTCTGTTTTCAGGGTCGTTACGGGTACAGATTTCGCCTACTTTTTTGTGATAGATCAGTACTTGCGGCTTAGCTTGCAATCTAGCGCTGAGTCGAAGTCTTTGACCGCGTAGCACAACTTGATCCGTTTCCTCAATAGCTTGCCCAGTGGTCGCCTTATGACCATTAACAAAAATAATGCCTTCATCAATCCAGCGTTCTATTTCACGTCTGGAGCCGTAGCCTGCGCGCGATAGCATTTTTTGAATTCGTTCAGCCATGGGGACATCCTGTAATATAAGCGTTTATTATCCCATAGGCGATTGCACGATATAAGCAATAATATGGGTGATTGCATTAGAGAATGCTATTTGTTAATTTCCATTTTTAAATCAGGTGCGTCGCTATGTCCTCACAAAAAATAAAAACAGCTGAGAAGCAAACTAAAAAGCCTGTTAGCCCGACCCAGAGAGAGTCGTCAACGGTTAGTAAGACTGAAGCAGCTAAGCAGCTGATTAACTTTTGCGACGCTAAACGGGTGATGGAGGGTAAATCCACTGTTTCGGCAAAGGACTTATTGAAACTCACCTATGCTAATGATCAGTATCCCTATGCCGAGAAAATGAAGCTGGCCGATTATGAAAGGGAGAAGTATTTACTCCAAATCGAATTGCTGAAAGTACAGAAGTGGGCAAAGGATCAGGGTAAAAAAATTGTTATCATTTTTGAAGGTCGGGATGCAGCAGGCAAGGGTGGGACTATTAAGCGTTTCACTGAGCACCTCAACCCTCGAATAGCACGCGTGATAGCCTTGGAGAAGCCTAGTCAGCGGGAATTAGGTCAGTGGTATTTTCAGCGCTATGTAAGACACTTACCTTCTTCCGGTGAAATCTTCATGTTCGATCGGTCTTGGTATAACCGCGCGGGCGTTGAGAAGGTGATGGGATTTTGCTCCGATCGTGAACATTTGGAGTTCATGCGTCAAGCGCCTGTATTTGAGCGCATGCTAGTAAATTCTGACACGATATTATTTAAGTTTTGGTTTTCGGTTACGCGCCAAGAACAGTTACGACGCTTCCATGCGCGCAAACACGACCCGTTGAAACAGTGGAAGCTTAGCCATATAGATGTTGAGTCATTGCAACGTTGGGATGAATATACGGAAGCAAGGCAGTCTATGTTTTTTAACACGGACACAGCGGATGCACCTTGGACGATTGTTAAGTCGGATGATAAAAAGCGTGCCAGAATCAGCTGTATGCGGCACTTTTTAAGTCGTCTTAATTATCCTGATAAGGACACGTCACTAGTTTATACCGCGGATGAGCTGATTGTCGGATCGGTCTCTCAGCATTATGCGAATGAGCCACCCAACCAAGGCTAGTTGCAATTGCATGATTGGTGCGGATTTTCTGCTGATACCTAAACCCTGGTGCTAAAAATAAACTATGATTAAGCCCCTAAAACAGGGGCTTTTACTATGTATGTTAGACGTGACACCTTAGAGCACGAAAATCGAAATGACTGGGCCAATGTTA
>Ga0209828_1000292_pt1 | contig 49034 bp, 43 predicted proteins | sample MaitaG_FD_187429 | JGI IMG/M metagenome (GOLD analysis project Ga0209828, IMG submission 187429) | Marine algal microbial communities from Maine, USA - Maine_Asex2 metaG (SPAdes) (version 2) | ecosystem: Host-associated > Algae > Red algae > Unclassified | place: Maine, USA | collected 2015-01-05
GTCAACGAGACACCGATCCGGGTGGCGATCAGCAATAGCACGATCGCGGACAACACCGATACCAGCAGTGGCAGCAGTATTGGCATGTTGACTTCTACCGATGTGGACGCCGGCGATACGTTCACCTACAGCGTCTTCGGTGGTACCGATGCTGCGGTCTTCAGTATCGGCGGCGCGGGTTCGGATGAGTTGATTCTGACGGATGGTGTGCTGGACTTCGAATCCCAGTCCAGTTATGCGGTGACCATAAGAACGACGGACTCGGGCGGCCTGACGCATGACGAGGCATTGAGCGTCACGGTGACGGACGTAAACGAATCGCCGACGCTGGTGGCGATCAGCAATAGCGCCATCGCGGAGAACACCGATACCAGCAGTGGCAGCAGCATTGGCAAGTTGAGTTCTACCGATGTCGACGCCGGCGATACATTTACTTACGGCGTGGTGGGCGGTGCCGATGCCGGGGTCTTCAGTATCGGAGGAGCCGACTCGGATGAGTTGATTCTGACGGATGGGGTGCTGGACTTCGAGTCGCAGTCCAATTATGCGGTGTCCATAAGAACGACTGACTCGGGCGGCCTGACGCATGATGATGCGCTGGTGATCAGCGTGACGGATGTCAACGAGACACCGACCCTGGTGGCGATCAGCAGCAGCGAGATCGCGGAGAACACCGACACCAGTGGTGGCACCAGTATTGGCACGTTGACTTCTACTGATGTCGACGCCGGCGATACGTTCACCTACAGCGTGGTAGGTGGTACCGATGCTGCGGTCTTCAGGATCGGCGGCGCGGGTTCGGATGAGTTGCTTCTGACCGATGGCGTGCTCGACTTCGAGTCCCAGCCGAGCTACGCGGTCACCGTCCGAACGACGGACTCCGGCGGCCTGACCCACGACGAGGTGTTGAGCATCACGGTGACGGATGTCAATGAGACACCGACCCTGGTGGCGATCAGCGACAGCGCGATTGTGGAGAACACCGATACCAGCAGTGGCAGCAGTATCGGCACGTTGAGTTCGATCGATGACGATGCCGGTGAGACGTTAACCTACAGCGTGGTTGGCGGTACCGATGCCGCAGTGTTCAGTATCGGCGGTGCCGGTTCGGATGAGTTGATCCTGACCGATGGTTTGCTCGACTTCGAGTCACAGTCCAGCTACGCGGTGACGATCCGGACGACTGACTCGGGTGGCCTGGCGCGTGACGAGGCGCTGTTTATCGCGGTGACGGATGTCATTGAGACACCAACATCAACAGCTCTGAGCAACAGCAGCATCGCGGAGAACACCGATACGACGGGTGGGTCGAGCATCGGCACGCTGAGCAGCACCGATGTGGATGCCGGCGATACGTTTACCTACAGCGTGGTTGGCGGTGCCGATGCCGCGGTGTTCAGTATCGGTGGTGCAGGCTCAGATGAGTTGATCCTGACGGATGGTGTCCTCGACTTCGAAACCAAGCCGAGCTACGCGGTAGCGATCCGGACCACCGACTCGGGTGGCCTTACGCATGACGAGGCGTTGAACATCACGATCACCAATGTCAACGAGGATCCTCTGATTACGTCAGCGTCAACGGCCAATGCCGCAGAGAACCAGACCGCTGTGCTGACGGTTACCAGCACCGATGTGGATGGTGGTAAACCGAGCCACCGCATCAGTGGCGGTGCCGATGCTGCGTTGTTCTCCATTGATGGCTCCAGCGGTAGGTTGACTTTCACCACTACACCGGACTTTGAGTCACCCGGCGATATGGACGCCGACAATACCTATGACGTCACGGTGCGAGTCGGCGACGGCAACGGTGGCACGGACACGCAGTCAATTGCAGTGACGGTGACCGATGTCAACGAAGCACCCGTGATTGACAATAGTGATGTTGAGAATGGTGGTGGTGGTAACCCTGGCAGTGGGGACTTGGCTCTGGGTCTCTCGGTGTTTGAAAATCAAAACCGAGTCATTCAGATCCCTATTGAGGATGTCGATGCGGATGCGACCCATATCTACAGCCTGACGGGTGGAGCGGATCGCGGTGCGTTCAATATTGTGGCGAACACCGGCGTTCTCACCTTCTTATCCCCCCCGGATCATGAGGTAAAGGAGCGCTACGATGTCGACGTGACTGTCACTGACAATGGCGGTTTGAGCGTAGTTCAGGCCTTGGTGATCAACGTGGTGGACGTGAATGAGTCGCCGACACCACAAGCCGACACACTGGAGGCTAGCGAGAATCAGCAGTTGATCATCGATCCCGTGTCTTCCTTGTTGTCCAATGACTCAGATCCTGAACAGGACGCCCTTACGCTGGCTAACTTTACCCAGCCGGAGAACGGCACACTGACGCTGAATGCTCAAGGCTTGCTCGAGTACCTGCCAGATGAGGACTTTGTCGGTCTGGACCGGTTTGAGTACACGGTAGCGGATCCCGGGGGGCTTCGGGTCAGCACACAGGTATGGCTGGATGTCAGACTCTTTAGCGATCCCTCACTGGCTGCTGCGCAGCCGACGGAGTATGAGGCAGACGGAATGATGGGTCTGTATGCAGAGACCCCCGACATGACGCAACAGAGTACAAACCCGGCGATCACCTCCACGTTCGAAAAAGAGGCAGACATCAGCGAAACTGGCGAGGCAGATGAGTCTGACCTGGCGAATGGGGACAGCACCTCGGACACGGTCATTACAGTCCCTCTGTTCGCATCGGTCGTCTCTAGTGTTGCCAACGAGCCGGCTTCGGGCGCCGTACAACAACCCCCGTCCAGTCGTCCCGATGGGACGATCATCAGCAGCTTGCTGCAGCAGCTGCTTGAGCATGGCCTCTCCGATCTGGACTCGAGCTTCGAGTTGCTGGAGTTCGAGCAGTCGTATTCGTTGGAGCTTCGGGATGCCATCCTTGCACTGCGCGGGCAGATCGATCAGATGCTGGATCAAACAAGAGAATCCGGTCCCTTGGCCACCTTTGCCCCCTCGGTCGTCAGCGCCTCGCTGACCGCCGGCATCGTGACCTGGGTATTGCGATCCGGTTTGTTACTCTCGGCCACCATCACGGCCACCCCCCTGTGGCGTCCGCTGGACCCAGTCCCCATTCTGGCGCAATCGGAGGATGAGGAAGAACCGTGGTACGAGAACGGCACAACGGATCAATCAAATCATTCCGAAACCGCTGCGAACGACCCCGACAACCAGGACGTCAAGCATGGTTAGGTCGCCGCTTGCCAAACGCCTGTACAAGGCCTGCCTGGCGCCGTTCACGCGCCCGCTGATTCTGGCCAGCAGTCTGGTCATGCTCAGCATGAGTGTGCTGTTCATGGCGGATTTGCTGGGTCTGAGAGCCGAGTCGGGTGAGGTGTCCCGAGACTCGCGCAAGGTGCTCGTGGAGGCGTTGGCGGTGCAGCTCTCGACACTGGCCAGTAACGGCGAGGCAGTGGAACTGCAGACGACCGTCACACGGTTTGTATTGAGAAACGGTGACATTCACTCGGCGGCGCTGGTGCGAGACACCGGCGTGGTACTGGCGCAGGTCGGTGATACGACGCTGTTCGATGAGAGTGCCTCCGCCTCCACGGCGACCCAGTTGCGAGTGCCGATCTTCGACGAGAATAGATTGTGGGGAGAGGTGCGCGTGGTCTTTGCGCCGGCGAGCAATAAATGGATCGAGATGGTGTCGTTCGCGTTCATCGCGCTTAGCTCCTTGGTGGCGTTTACCGCTTTTCTGAACCGGGCGCTGGTTCAGCTGGACCCGAAGCGGGCCGTGCCGGGGCGCGTGGACTCGGCAATGAACCTGTTCAGTGCCGGTGTTCTTGTCCTCGATGAGAAGCTGCGTATCGTGATGGCGAATCAGTCGGCGGCGAACATCGCCAACCGGGTAAGCGAAGAACTTACCGGTCGTCTGCTGGACGACTGGGCGTGGCGAAAGAAGGACGCGTGGCAAGCGCCCTGGCGAACAACCCTGAACAGCGGGCTGGCGATATCGGACGAGCGTCTGGTGCTGGAATCAGCAGTCGAAGACGAGGACGAGCGCGCGTTTCTGGTGAGCTGTGCGTTCGTCGGCGGCGATGATGATGATGGGCGCAAAGGGGTCCTGGTGACGTTGGATGAAATGACGACGGTGGAGCGTCAGAATCGAGAGTTGACCGGCATGGTGGTGAAGCTGCGCCGGTCCCAGGAAGTGATCAACGAGAAGAATCGCGAGCTGAAAGTGTTGGCGACCACCGATCCCTTGACCGGTATCGCCAACCGGCGGACGCTGATGGAGGAGCTGGACGAGCACCTGCAGCGGGCGGGTGCGGAGGGGACGCCGCTGTCGTGCATCATGACCGATATCGATCACTTCAAGCAGGTGAATGACAACTACGGTCATGCGGTGGGCGACGATGTCATCAGGGCGACGGCCGAGGTGATGCAGGGACTGTGTCGTGATGAGGATATCGTCGGGCGCTACGGCGGGGAGGAGTTCGTGATCGTGCTTCCCGGGATGGATGCGACAGCGGCGGCCGCGGTTGCCGAGCGCGCGCGTATCGCGGTCATCGCCTTGGCTTATGGCGATCGACTGGCGGTGCCGAAACTGTCGTCAAGCTTTGGTGTCGCCGACTTGTCGTGCGGGGCGGAGGATGGAACGGCGCTGGTCGATGCGGCGGACCAGGGTCTGTACCGGGCCAAGGAGAGGGGGCGCAATCAGGTCGTGATTCACGATCCGAATGCGGCGGCACCGATAACGCCGGAGTCACTGGCGCTGACATCGGCAAAGGAGGAGGCCACGGTTCCTTCCGCCGCGGACCATAGCCAGGCGCGGGTGGTGGAGCTGGAAGCGCTGTTGCGACAGCGCGACCATGAACTCAGCGTGATCAGCGAGTTCGATGCCTTGACGGGCATGCCGTTGCGCTCGATCTTTCTGCAACGAGTCGATGCGGAATTGATGAGAGCGGCGCGGGATGAAAATCTGGTCGGTGTCATTGCGCTTGCGATACGGGATCTGGACCGGCTGGTCTCGACGTTCGGTTATGCGTTGTGTGATGAGCTGGTGCTGGCGGTGGTTGATCGACTGCAGAATGGACTGCGATCCACGGACGTCGTCTCGATGTTGTCGACCGAACATTCACTCTCCCGGATAACGTCGAACGAGTACGGTCTGCTGCTCTCCTCACTGAGCAACACCACGAGTGCGCTGATCGTCGTGACGCGGCTGAAGCGATTGTTCTCCGAGCCCTTTCTGCTGGGCAAGGAGAAAGTGTACGTCGGCGCGGCCATCGGCATTGCCCTGTCATCGGGCGGCGAACAGGAGGCGGCGAGTCTGTTTGCTGAGGCAAGCGAGGCCTGCCAGGCGGCGTTGCTGAAGTCGGACAAGGTCGCGCACTTGTTCGCGTCGGGCCGTCTGCACGCCGCATCGGACGATTACATCCGGCTGGAGTCGGATCTGCACGAAGCGCTGGACAGGAATGCCATCGAGACCTGGTTCCAGCCGAAATTCGATCTGGCCCGGCGTCGAGTCACGGGTATGGAGGCCTTGCTCCGATGGAAGCATGAGACTCGGGGGTACGTACCGCCGCCGCTGTTCGTGGCGGTGGCCGAAGCGAACGGGCTGATCGACCGGTTGTCGCAGCGAGTGCTCGAGGCGACGCTGCAGCAGATCGTCGTCTGGCGCTCGATGGGCTTTGACGATCTGCGGGTCTCGATCAACATATCGCCGATGCAGCTGAGGGCAGAGACGCTGGTCGGGGAGACGTTACAGGCGCTGGAGGCGGCGGGGGTCGAGGGGCGACAGCTCGAGATCGAGTTGACGGAAACCACGGTGCTGGAAAATCCGGCGCAAGCGCATCTTGCCTTGTCGCGGCTGAGAGAGGCGGGCGTCGGCATATCGATCGATGACTTCGGGACGGGTTACACCTCGTTGTCATTGCTGGCGGATCTGCCGCTGGACGTGGTCAAGATCGATCGCGTGTTCGTCGAAGCGGTGGAGTCAAACGCCCGGTCACGAGCGGTGGTGGGCTCGGTGATCAGCATGGCGCATGCCCTTGATCTGCGGGTGGTGGCAGAGGGTGTCGAGAAAAACGCCCAGCTGGAGATCATGGAACAGCTGAGATGCGATGAAGTGCAGGGGTACCTGATCAGCCGTCCGCAACCGGCGGACAAGATCACCGCCTTCCTTGTCGAACAGCGAGTCAATGAACAGGTAAAAAGAGCGTGACAGCTTCGTTCCTCAGCGCATCTTTTGCGATGCGGTACGCCTGTGCAAGGACATGCGAGGTGAACCTGTTCTGACTTCGTGTTTCTGTCCGACTGATTTGACACACAAAGCATGACCCCTCGTGAGAATCGACAGATCTCCCTCATTCGTCTTGAGTGTGCCGTTCGCCGGTTGCCTCGGTGACATTGACCACAGCCTTTCCGCTGAAACGTCCAGCCGCGAGATCGGATAGGGCATCTGGCGCTTCTTCAAGGCGGTAGGTACGGTCAACGGGCGCGACGATCTCGCCTGAGGTGAGCAATGCACCAAGGTGCTCGACATCGTCGCCTCGCTCTGGAGAGATCATCATCTTCAGACGCTGGCCGACGAATGGCGACAGCAATACGGCCCCGAACTGTCGGTGAAGACCACCGGTCAGCCGATCACCCCCCTCGCCGCCGACAATGACCAGGGTGCCGTCGGCGGCAAGCGCGCGACGTAGTGCGCGGACCGAGCGGCGTCCAGCGATGTCGATGATCACGTCGTACCGGGTATCACGATCGAGCGCGTCTTCGTGGGTGTAGTCGATAACCCGTTCGGCGCCGAGCGATCGAACAAAGTCGAGCTTGGAAGTACTCGCGACGCCTGTCACGCGGCCACCGTAGTGCCGCGCGATCTGAACGGTAAAGCTGCCTACGCCGCCCGATGCCCCGAGCACGAGTACGCGCTGACCAGCGCGAACCATGCCGACGTCTCGTATCGCCTGGAGTGCGGTCATTCCAGAAATCGGCAGCGCAGCGGCCTGCTCGACCGAGACATCCGGCGATCGATGTGCGAGCCTCCTTGCTTCCGCGACGGCGTATTCGGCGAACGTGCCTGAGCCGACACCAAACACTTCGTCGCCGACGTGGAAGCCATCGACTGCAGGACCGACGGCAACGACACGTCCGCTGACGTCCAGGCCAGGCACGGGCTGCTTCGGGCCGGTAAGTCAGAAGCCGAGCCGGATGACCCAGGGCAGCCCGACCATCAGATGCCAGACACCGCGATCAACGCCTGCGGCTGCAACCTCGATCAATACCTGCCCGTCGGTTGGTTGAGGAACCGCCAGCGTACCCAGCTCGAGAGTTTCCGCGCCGCCGTAGCGACGCTGAACAATCGCTCGCATGTTCTTGGGGATCGGCCGGGCAGTGGACGGCTTCAAGTAAGGATCGGCAACTTGAAGAGTGGCCGACGCGGCCGTGGACAAGGATGAGACTTCCAGATTGGCGTTCATGGGTTACTCCGAAGCGGCAAAAACAACGCGGGCAGGGGCCGGTGGTGGGAATATGAGGTGAGTGAAACGACAGACGACCGTACTTTGTAAAGTCGACAAGAAGAGCATACTGTACTAAGTACGTTCCGGCTACTGAACAATTTGTCAGGACACCTTTGAATCAAGACAACCGAATGAAAGAAAAGCAACCCAGCAGTCGGTCGACAACTTCGTCGCGAAGTTCAGGTGTTATTCGCCCGACACCGCTGACACGCGAACGGGTCGTCGCGGCTGCGATCGCGCTCGCGGACGAGATCGGCGTCGCCCCGTTGACTGTGCGCAAACTGGCCACATCGCTCGGCGTCGGGCCGATGGCTCTATACCACCACATCGCGAACAAGGACGAGATCCTTGATGCCATGGTCGACGCGGTGTTCGCGGAAATCGAGTTGCCGACCGAGGAGGCGGACTGGCGGAGCGGAATGGCTCAACGCGCCCATTCCGCGCGCGCGGTGTTTGCACGTCACCCGTGGGCGGTGCCGATGATGGACAGTCGTAACGAGCCAGGACCGGCAACGCTTGCTCATCACGAGGCGGTACTCCGCTGCCTGCGTCGCGACTTGCCTCTGTCCATGGCCGCTCATGCGTACGCTCTGATCGATGCTTTCGTCTACGGTTTTGCACTACAAGAGGCCGCCGTGCCGTTCGACGACGGGGAGGGCGCTGCGGAGATGGCCGCGGCGATTCTTGCGAGTGTTCCGGATGACCGCTACCCCCACCTTACCGAGATGGCACATGAACACGTCATGCAACCGGGCTACGATTTCGGCGCGGAATTCGACTTCGGACTCGAGCTTGTGCTCGACGGCCTCGCCGCTGCGGTTGCGCAAGCGTCTTGAGTCAGTTGAAGGCGCCAGTCAGCGCCGGATGAATCGAGTAACGCTCCCTTTCGTTTGCATTCCAGGCGCACACTTGTAGTCTGTAGGAGAGTTAGCAGGTGCCACTGGCAGGCTCACCATCGCTGTTCTTCTACCTTCCTGTGGAGCGTCCTTCCATCGACTTCCGTCACCAAGGCTACGCTGCAACCCGCCGCGCGACGCTCGTCGGCGCCATTGCGGTCGTGCTTTGGGCAACACTCGCTACGCTGACCGCCGCGAGCGGTCGGGTGCCGCCGTTTCAGCTCGTCGCGACGAGCTTTGCGATCGGCGGCGGCGTCGGGATCGCGGTGATCGTGCGTTCGGGTCGGGGGTTTGCTGCCTGGCGTCAGCCCTGGCCCGTCTGGACGCTGGGCATTGCCGGCCTGTTCGGCTATCACTTCGCGTACTTCACCGCACTCCGCAACGCTCCGCCGGTTGAGGCCGGATTGATCGCCTACCTCTGGCCGCTGCTGATCGTGTTGTTCTCGGCCTTGCTGCCGGGTGAGAGGCTTCGTTGGCACCACGTTGCCGGGGCACTCGCAGGGTTTGGCGGTGCCGCATTGATCGTCACCGGCGGTGAGCGAGTAGGTTTTCGCACCGAGTTCGCATTCGGCTACACGATGGCGTTTGCCGGGGCGTTCACGTGGGCCGGCTACTCGGTGCTGTCGCGGCGCTTCGGCAACGTCCCGACCGATGTCGTCGCCGGATTCTGCGTCGCGAGTGCCGTGCTCGCGGGCGTCGCTCATCTTGTGCTCGAGACAACGGTCATGCCTGGCTCGGCGAGCGAATGGCTCGCGATCGTGGGGCTCGGGCTTGGCCCGGTCGGTGCTGCGTTCTACGTCTGGGACCACGGCGTCAAGCGAGGTGACATTCAGGCGCTTGGCGCACTGTCCTACCTCGCCCCGTTGCTGTCGACGCTGTTGCTGGTGATGGTCGGACTCGCGAGTGCCGACGCGGTGATCGGGATCGCTTGCGTGCTGATCACGGCCGGCGCTGTGCTCGCCTCGAAGGACATGTTTCGGCGACGAGGCAAAGACTGACATCATCAACGGATACGGTCCATGGCTCGGAAACGCAAGGCAAGAGAACTGACGGTGACGGCTGCCAGTCAGCTGACCCCGAACATGCGTCGGCTGACTCTGCAGGGCGACGACCTGGCCGACTTTCCCGATGATGCAGAAGGCGCCTATTTCAAGCTGGTTTTTCCTTATCTCGCTGTTCGGGCCGGGGCCGGCGACGTTCGTCAATACTGATACGCAGTGGTACCTGTTGGCAGCTGACATGACGGCCTTGCCGGCGTTGATCGCCAATCTGGCGCGACTGCCTGCCGACGCGCAAGGTTACGTCGTCATCGAGATACTGGCCGATGAGGACCGGCAACAGCCCGCCGTTCCTGCCGACATGAAGGTGGTCTGGGTGGTCAACGCGGAGCCGGGTTCCGATGGCTCAGCACTTCATCACGCCATTCGCAAGCTGGACTGGCTGGGTGGCCAGGTAGCCGTCTGGGCCGCCTGCGAATTCAAGACGATGAAACTGAATCGGCAGTACTTCAGGGAGGTGCGCGGTGTTCCAAAATCGCACCTTTACGTATCCAGCTACTGGAAACGGGGCTTGCAGGAAGAGGATCACAAGATCGCGAAGCGCGAGGACGCCGCTTCGGTCTGATCTTGTCGACGATGTCCGGGGAGCCACGGCAGCGGCGGGCCGAGGCTTATGCGGCCCGACAACTCTCTTCATCGTGTCGGACCAAGCCGACAGGGAAGCACACCACGCTCGTCCTCGTCGACGAGCAACGTTCGTTAGACCGGTGGCACGGCACGCTGGTGGCAGTAAGCTGACGCAAGATCTGCTCGGGTGCCTCGAACGCTCGGTGCACGTTCCACAACGGACAGGCCGAACCGTAGCGTGCGAACTTCAAGGTTGCAGCGCTTTGACGCTTGGTTATACCGATCAACCCGGGCGAAGAAGACACATTGACGTCGCCTACGATGCGACTTTGCTGACCGAGTATGTGTAGCTGGGGAAGAACCCTGATCGTCGGCGTCCTTTTGCCGAATTTTCCCGCTAGTAGTACTCTCCGAGCTGATCGGCTCAGCACTTGCGAAAGGACAGTAGCACTGCGTGATCATTCGAGTGCGAGTGGCCTGTCTTGTCATAGATAGGAACACGTGTCGTGTCGTACTGCGTAATGAGGGCGCGTGCAAGCAAGGCCCCTACCGTGCGCTCGAAACCGAGTTTCCCGAAGTGTTGTGCGTTGACCCCGATGATGAACAATGCGCCCGTTCGGGCAATGGCGAGCAGAGCGACCAGCGCATCGGGGCCGAGGTGCCCGTGCGTGAAGGTGCCTGCAGATAATACGGCACCGTAGTTGCTCGCCAAGGTTTCAAGCGAACGGGTGAGGTCGATTGTCTGCAAGCGACGATACCGACCTTTGTGCCCAGCAGCCGCCAACATCTCTGGCGAAATGTCCATGCCATCCACGACCAGGGTGGTGTCGTCGAGTGCGTCGGCGATCAGACCGGTGCCGCAACCGATGTCGGCCACCGGGACGTCTATCGGTGCCGCGAGTTGCCGGTATCGAGCGACTACAGTGTCCGGCAAACGGTATCCCGTACCGTCGGCGAAGTCGGCATCGTAAGTCGACGCGACGTCACGGTAGTAGTCGACGTTGTCTGCGGGTGTTTCGAGTTTGTAGGCCTTGTTCACCAGTGAGATACCAGCCTTTTCATTCACCATGCGTGTCATCTGAACTTCGTGCCTGCATCCATCATAGTCTCGCTTTGCCCGTCAACGTGTCGATGGTGTTGGAGATCGAAGGTGAGCGACCGCTACCTGCAGTGTTACAACTCGTTACAGTCTGTCATTGCACTGCGATGTAGTCGCAAATCACACGTTCGATCATACGCAGCACACCCGGCTGAGTTGAACCCGATGAAATCAGTTTTGAATTCGCCCTATCTCTTCTGGCTGCTGCTGGCTCTGCCTTCCATCCCGATGACTATGGGTATCGTTTCAGGTGGCGAAGTGGAGTCCTTGCTGCATCCGACAGGCGAATTTGCAGCGCGATTCATGATCATTGCCATGATCATCAGTCCGTTTCGACTGATGTTCCCGAAAAACCGGTTCTGGTTGTGGATGGTACGTCGCAGGCGGTACCTGGGTGTGGCTGCGTTCAGCTATGCGTTTGCCCATACCGTGCTGTACATCGTAGACATTGGCAGTCTTGCCAACGCTTTGGGCGAAGCGCTACTTCTTGGCATCTGGACAGGCTGGTTAGCCATGTTCGTCTTCATACCACTGGCCCTCACGTCGAATGACTGGTCAGTGAAGCGACTGGGTCACAATTGGAAGCGATTGCAGCAAACGGTATACATCGCAGCCATTGCAACGCTATTGCACTGGATCTTCGTTCATAACAATGTTGGACCGGCTCTGGTGCACTTTCTACCCCTGGCAACATTGGAGCTGTATCGAATCTGGAAAGTCCATGGGCAACAGCCGGCTACAAGGGCGGCCATTGAAAAACCATTACCTGTCGAGAACTGGAAGGATTGAGATGAGAAAGGATTTGCATGGTTTGGCCGTCGCTCTACTGATTATCTTCCCGATGCAGCTGTACGCAACAGGTCGAATGGAGTGCGAGCCTGTCGACAAGGCAGATCCGGATGGCGAGCGCGTAGAAGCCTGCTTCCATCCCGCAACGGGTGAGAAAATGCTCGTTGCACGCCGAGGGAATATTCTGTTTCGTGCCGACAGTGTGGAGGAAAAATGAAAATCTACAGGCCCGATCCACAGCTTGGCCCACGGCGTTACCCATGGAAAGAAGGATGATCTGTTCGGCAGCTAGTGGTCAGTCAATATCATGCTGACCGACCACTGGTCTTTCGGGATTCCGTGACAGCAACAGACGGCGGGCACGTGATCGATGACCAACAACTATGCGTCATCCACACACACGCTCGACAGTACGTCGATCGGTCCCTTGCCGATAGCTGATTTTTGAGCATGTTGTACTGCAACATAGCAAGGCTGCAATGACGCAGGAACGACTTCCGGCACCAGATTGATCGGATGCAGAGTCTTGCCAGCAGGCAGAAATACAATAGCCGGAAGGTAGTCGGCAGCTGCGTGAATGGCTTCCAACAGCAGATCTTGCTGACGCTGCATGGCTTCGCTGGGAGGATTCATTCGCTCACCTTCCAGGAAGGCCTCAATCAGGCGCGCATGTTCGGTCGCGTCATCGCGGACGACGACAAGCGGAAACAATCTGCTGTGGTCACTGCTCGGAATGAAAAGCAGGACCGGAAGGCCGTCTGCAACCTTGTTTACGTTCTCGCACAATTTTCGCAAGTCAGGAGTGAGTCCGTCGCTCGAGGACAATGAAGGTGTACTTGCGGATTGGGATGTCATCAATGTGCTCCGATTCGTTTCGCTGATTCACGGGGACTGGCGGTGCCCATGTTCTTCAATGACTCACTGGCAGCCAGCAGGGCACGCCGGATACCGGGTTCCGATGCGGCGTGTCCGGCATTGGCGACCATTCGCAGGCGCGCTTTTGGCCAGGCTTGCTGTAGACGATAGGCGCTAATTGGCGGGCATATGGCGTCATGTCGTCCCTGGACCAGTTCAGCCGGGATGTGCTTGATCAAGTCGATGTCATCCAGAAGGGTTCGTCCGTTGATGAAAAAACGGTTCTTGAAGTAGTGTGTCTGTATTCGAGCCAGAGAATGCCAATGGCGCGTATATCCTTCGCTGCCTTGGTGCGGGTCAGGCAGCAAGGTCGCACAACGTGCTTCGTACAGGCACCATTGCTCCGCGGCCGGTAGATGCACCGCAGGATCAGCATCCAGCACGAGTCGGTGATAGGCCTCGGCGGGATGATCGCGATCATCAACGGGCAGATATTCGATGAATTGACACCAGGCTTCCGGATAGATATTTCGAATGCCATTGAAGTACCAGTCGATCTCGCTTGACTGACATAGAAAGATCCCGCGGAGTATCAGTCCGCTGACCCGGTCGGGGTGAGCCTGCGCGTAAGCAATGGCCAGAGCGCATCCCCATGAGCCGCCAGAGACTAGCCAGCTTTCGATAGAGAGGTGCTGGCGTAGTGCCTCCAGATCGGCAACGAGTTGGCAGGTCGTGTTCTCGATGATCTCGCCCGATGGGGTTGACCGGCCCGCGCCGCGCTGATCGTAGGCAACGATGTCGTAGTGCAAGGTATCGAACAAGGAGTAGATCGACGTATCCATACCGGCGCCCGGGCCGCCGTGAACGAGAACGACGGTCTGACCGTTCGCCTTGCCGGTCCGCTCCCAATACATGCAGTGAGTGCTGTCAAGCTGAAGATTACCTGATGCGTAGGGTGTAAGCATGTCTATCTGAATACTCGTCTGAATTCCATCGAATGCATTGGTCTGCTAGTTTGGAACTCCCGCGAGACTTCGTTTCACGAGATGCCATCATGGTTGTCGACTCCGAACGCTATCAGACATTGCAACGTGCCAGACAGGACATCATCCTGAAATTGACACAATTGAATGCCAGGCATATCAGCTCTCAAGGCCGACTCTCTGGCATCGAACTGCTTGTCACTCGCTGTCGCGAAGCCTGTGAACGAGGTGACGACAGCGAAGACTTCATTGGCGAAATTGCAATTCATGAACGCGAAATCAGCGAGATCGAGCATGTAAGAAAGGGCATCGACGAGGAACGAGATGCACTTAACGAGGAATTGTTGAAGCTCGATGGCGAGATTCAGGCGTGCGGCTGACCGTCATGTCGGTCAATGTATTGAAACTACCATTCAGGAGAATGAAGTGACTGCAAAAACACAGAAACCAGCAGAACGAACAAATGTTGACATGTCGGATGATGAAGAGAATTCGAAGGATGCGTGTTTTCGACAGGTGGCGACACTGGCCAACTCGATGATCGACCTTCACGGGAAGGACTTTGCGATGGGAACACTGGTGCTGGCGGCTCGTTTCATCGCAGAAGACAAGCCGCTGGTGGACGCTGGCCGTGTCGATGGCACAGCGCACTGAGGTGAATCAACCAAGGCGTATCAACCGAAGCGTATCAACCGTCTCGTTTCGGGACACTATTTGAGAATGTGTACCGTATTGGTACAGTCAGAAATATTACTCATTATTGATAAGGTAGTATAAAAATAGTAAAAACAAGTACTTGAATGCGTTGGCGTGTTTTGGCACCGCTGATGCATTTCTACAAGGAGGATAAGCGGAACAAGCAAGGAGTCTTGATGAAAGCAGCCGTGCTTCACAGCTACGACGAGGCGGTCAAGGGGCCGGAATTCGTTCGTTATGAAGAGGTCGATGATCCGACCATCGATTCCCCGAACGATGTCATTGTCAAAGTCGGTGGTGCAGGTGTCTGTCGAACTGATCTGCATATCGTCGAAGGCTTGTGGCGTGAGAAGGTCGAAGTCGAACTTCCCTACATCATGGGCCATGAGAATGCAGGCTGGATAGAGGCGGTCGGCAGCGCAGTGACAGGCGTAAAAGTGGGCGACCCTGTGGTTTGCCATCCGCTGGTCACCAGTGGTCATTGTCTGGCTTGCCGGCGTGGCAATGACATGCAGGCAGACGACAGCCTGTTTCCCGGCATCAATACCGACGGTGGCTATGCCGAGTTGCTGCGAACGACCACCCGATCTCTGATCAAGCTGCCGCAAAGCCTTGCACCAAAGGATGTAGCGCCATACACCGATGCAGGTCTTACTGCCTATCGTGCGGCGAAGAAGGCCTCCCGGCATCTGCTACCCGGTGAATTTGCAGTCGTCATCGGTGCTGGCGGCCTGGGCCACATCGGCATTCAGGTCTTGAATGCCCTTTGCGCGGCAGAAGTCATCGTCATAGATCGCTCTGACATCGCGCTCGAGTTGGCCAGACAGTGCGGTGCTCATCACGCGGTCAAGGCAGATGGCAACGAAGTTGCCGCCGTTCTCGAACTTACCGGTGAACTGGGTGCAGAAGCCGTCATCGACTTTGTCGGCGAAGGATCCTCCATTGCGCAAGGTCTCGAAATGACACGCAACGCCGGTTACTACTACATCGTCGGCTATGGCGGAAAGATCGAGGTTCCAACAATCGACATGATCGTTTCAGAGAAGACGATAGTCGGAAACCTGGTCGGAACTTATCCGGAGCTGGTCGAGTTGATGGCATTGGCTGATCGAGGTCTTGTCGAACTCGAAACCCGGGAATACAAGCTGAGCGAAGCGAATCAGGCTTTGGGTGATCTGAATTCGGGCAAGGTCAAGGGACGTGCCGTACTCATTCCGTAGTTGCAAAGACAGATGACGGACTCAGCGATCTTGAATGGGTAGTCAGTTCGAGGGCGTATTCGAAGACGAATTCAGGGAGTGTCCAGCAGGAAAGTCAGCTCACATCGGCTATGGGCGGGCGGGAGCAGTGTTTTCAGATAGTCGAATCTTTGAAGTTCTCAGTGCACAGGAAATCCAACGAGGAGATACAGCAATGCCAGATGGTTTAACACTGAACAAGATCACCGGTCAGAAGGGTATGAGCATTACCGAGGCGGCCAATCGAGTGGCAGATCTCGGCTGGACACCGAGCTATGTCCAGGAAGCAATGACCTTTCCTACCGACTACAAGATCACCAAGCCACCAAAGGATCCGATGAAGCAGGTTCTGCGATCCTACTTTCCGATGCAGGAGGAGAAAGACAACCGCGTATACGGTGCGCTGGATGCGGCACTACGCGGCGACATGTTCCGAAATGTGGAACCCCGCTGGATCGAGTGGATGAAGCTGTTTCTGGCCATCATCCCGTTCCCGGAAATATCAGCTGCACGCTCGATGGCAATGGTCGGGCAGCTGGCTCCGGGTGAAGCACTGAGAACCGGCTTTACCATGCAGATGGTCGATGAGTTCCGGCATTCCACGATTCAGATGAATTTGAAGAAGTGGTACATGGAGAACTACATCGACCCGGCTGGCTTCGATATCACCGAGGCAGCTTTCGGCAAGTGCTATGCCACCACCATCGGTCGGCAGTTTGCTGAAGGCTTTGTCACTGGCGATGCGATCACGTCGGCCAACGTCTATCTCACAGTCGTTGCCGAAACTGCCTTCACCAATACCTTGTTCGTGGCCATGCCGTCAGAAGCTGCCCGTAACGGCGACTACGCGCTGCCCACCGTCTTTCTGTCGGTCCAGTCAGATGAGTCTCGGCATATCGGCAATGGACACGCCATGTTGATGTCGATGCTCAACAATCCGGAAAACCACGATCTGATCGAACGTGATCTGAAGTACGCGTTCTGGCAGAACCACGCCATCGTGGACGCCGCGATCGGTACGTTCATCGAGTACGGCACGACTGACCGCGACAAGAACAAGGAGTCCTACGCCGAGTTGTGGCACCGGTGGATTTACGAGGACTACTACCGGACCTATATGCTGCCGCTCGAGAAATACGGAATCAAGGTACATCACGATGATGTGTCGGAAGCCTGGGATCGAATCGTCAAGAAGAACTACATCCACAAGGTTGCACAATTCTTCTCGGTAGGGTGGCCCGTCAACTTCTGGCGAATCGAGGCACAGACTGAAAAGGACTTCGAATGGTTCGAGAAGAAGTACCCGGGCTGGTATGCGGAGTTCGGCGACTACTGGAATTGGTACGCCAAGAAGAGCGAGCCCGGTCAGACCAACATGCTCTTTGACCAGGAAAACGGGTACGCGTATCCGCACCGATGCTGGAGCTGCCTGGTTCCCGCCTTGATTCGCGAAGACTTCTGCGTCGACGAGGTGGATGGGGAACTTCATACCTATTGCTCCGAGCAGTGTCGCTGGACACACAAGGTAGCGTTCTCCGATACCTACAAGGGACGCCCGACACCGGCCATGGGTCGATTCAGTGGCCGTCGACAATGGGAAGAGCTGTACCACGGTTGGGATCTGGCGGATTGCATCAAGGATCTCGGCTTCGTGCGGAACGATGGCAAGACGCTCGTGCCGCAGCCGCACCTACGCTTCGACAACAAGGACATGTGGACGCTCGACGATGTGAAGGGACACACGATCCAGAGTCCGCTCTTGCTGTTGCGGGAGATGTCTGCCGAGGATCGCGAGCAGCACATTGCCGACTACAAGGCGGGCTTCAAGATCAAGGCTTGCCACTGAAGTAGCGACAAGCAGGGAGGGGCGAGGTGGTCGCATCGACCGCCTCGCCATCCAGCAGAAAATGAGGTTCCGACTGACAGGAACGAGCACGGAAAGAGGTCCAATTACAACCATGTCAAGACAGCATGTCGAATAGAGAGGTCTACACGGTCCGTATCGAGCCGGTCGGCATCGAGATGGAAGTGCAGGAAGATGAGACCGTGCTCGACGCGGCGTTCAGGCAGGGAATCGCCTTGATGCACGGTTGCAAGGAGGGACAGTGCGGCAGTTGCAAGGCCGTGGTGACCGAAGGCGATGTCTACGATGACATCGAACTCTTGAAGTACTCGACCTTCGCCCTGCCGGACATGGAACGTGAAACGAACCATGTCCTGCTGTGTCGGACACAACTGTTCAGTGACGTCACGATCGAGTTGCTCAACTACGACGAGGATCTGCTTTCCAGATCGATACCCGTTGGGGAGGTCGCCGGCACTATCGGATCGATCACCGAGCTGACTGGCGACATCGTTCGTCTCGACATCAACATAGGACGACCCTTCAGGTTCTGGGCGGGACAGTATGTCGATATCAGCATCATCGGCAGGGGTATCACGCGGGCGTACTCGATGGCGAATTCGCCTGACGAGGACTCCATGCAACTGTCGTTCATTATCAAGAAGTACCCTGATGGTGCCTTCTCTTCACTACTCGACAATCAGCTGCATGAGGGGGACGACGTCAGTGTCAACGGCCCCTTCGGCACGTGCTTTCGCCGAGAAGAACACAAGGGCACCATGGTGCTCGTCGGGGGAGGTTCCGGCATGTCGCCACTCTGGTCGATTCTCCACGATCAATTGCGTGACGATCCCTCCCGCCGGATCTTCTTCTTCTATGGTGCGCGCACGCGTGCCGATCTGTTCTATCTCGATGAGTTCTCCAAACTGGCTGAAGAACACGCCACGTTCACATTCATTCCCGCGCTTTCGGAGGCAAGCGATGCGGATGACTGGAACGGGGAGAGCGGCTACATCCATGAGGTGCTTGCCCGTCATCTTGCTGAGCTCGACATGGACGAAGACGGGGATGCCTTTACCTGTGGACCACCGCCCATGATCGATGCCGTGTTACCTGTCCTGCAGATGAACGGAGTCGAGCCCGATCGCATCTACTTCGACAAGTTCACGCCATCTGTCGCTGGCAGCGGTGTATCAAAGCCAGTCGATGCAGGTCCCGTTCCTGCCGGGCTTGTTCTCGAACCGCCCTGATCACAGGCCCATTCTCTCAAGATCAACTCCCTAATCTATCCAGAACTCTTCAAGACCAACAAAACCAAGGAGTGTGTCATGCCGCAAGTTCACGTGAATTCCGGTGCTGCAGGTGCTGCGACGTTTGTCGGATCGGACAGCAGGAAATACAACTACTATGAACCGAAAGGGCGGCGGGCGACTCACTACGAGGACATGACGGTCGATGTGCAACCGGATCCCGAACGCTACCTGATCCAGGACTGGATCATTTCATCTCCCGATGGCGTGGGCGCATACAGCAAGGCCTGGACGAAACTCAAGAGTGCTGACTGGCATGCCTTTCGAGCTCCTGATCAGGAGTGGGAGAAGACCCACTACATGCGGCAGTCCACCATTTGCGGCATGGTCAAGAACATCTCTGACAACGCGCGCAAGAGTGGCGCGCCCGCCCGCTTCGACAAAACCTGGGTGAAAGTCCTGCAAGATCATCTTGGTGCGTACAAGCACGTCGAGTTCGGTCTTGGCACGGCAACCATGTTCGCGCAGCGGTATGGCTATACGCAGATGATCAACAACGCCATCCTCACCAATTCTTCCTACAAACTGCGGTTCTCGCAGGACCTGACTCTCTATATCGCAGAGGTAGCGATGGATATCGACGATCTGGATCCGGACCAGGGCAAGGAGCACTGGTTGAACGATCCGATCTGGCAAGGAACACGAGAGGCGGTAGAGACCATCAGCGGCTCAAACGACTATCTGGAACAGTACTTTGCCGTCAACATCGTGTTCGAGCCAATGGTCGCCGAACTGTTCCGAAGCGGTTTTCTCATGCAATGTGCAGCCGCCAACAACGACTTTGTCACTCCGGCCATCGTCTCGGCCGGCGAGGCAGATTACGAGCACAACCTCGCGAACGCCATGGAGCTGTTCTATCTCATGGCTGAGGATCCGGAGAACGGAGCTGAAAACAAGGCGGTTATGCAGGGCTGGATAGAAAAGTATCAGCCCTTGTGTCAGGCGGCAGCCAATCAGTTGCAGCCAGTGTGGTCACAACCGCGTGTGAAACCTGCAACCTATATCGATGCCTTCGCCGCAGCTGAAAATCGCTTTCAGCAGATCACCAACGAGCTCGGTCTCAGCTGATACAGCATTGCCAACAACGGACAACAGGATCAGACCATGAATGCAGCGACGAAAGACAACATCTTCCAATCGATGGAAGACATCAAATTCGAGAAGACCGTTTCGCACCAGTGCGGTGTCACCATGAACGACAGCGTTGAGGCGCGCTGCATTGCCGAGGTCATGGCCGAGAAGCCAGGTCTGAAAGTGACCTACATGCCAGCGATGATTCGAATCGATGGCGACGGCTCGATCGAATTCAAGATGGACGAGATCAGCGAGGTGCTGGGCCGTGAGATGACGCCGCATCTGTTCGAGATATGCACCTCCACGCACTACGGGCGCATGGTCATGGTCGACGACAACACTGTAAAGATGTTCGGCGACATGAACGAGATGCTCGACTACACCTGAACCCGGCAGAGACGAGGAATCACGCATGTACACGACAGACAGCGGCAAGGAAATTTTCATCATCGATGGGCATACCCATTTCTGGGATGCCAGCAAGGAAAATCAGAAGAACATTCACGGCAAGCAGTTCATCGATTGCTTCTATGGATATCACTCGGCGCTAAGTCCACCGGAGGAAATTTGGCCTGCGGAAAAATTTGCCAAATACAGCGCAAAGACCATGTATGAGGATCTGTTCGTCAATGGGCCGGATGACATGGCCATCATTCAGTCGACGTATCTGAAGGATTTCTACAAGCAGGGGTTCAACACTATCGAGCGCAATCACGAGATGGCGAAGGAGCATCCGGATCGGTTCATCGTCAATGGTGCGTTCGATCCAAGAGACGGCAAGGGGGCACTCGACTACATTCACTACATGAAGGAAACCTTCGATATCCAGGGCATCAAGCTCTACACCGCCGAATGGCGAGGTGATTCGAAGGGCTGGAAACTCAACGATCCGGCAGCGTATGAGTGTTTCGAGCTTTGCGACAAGCTTGGTATCAAGAACATGCACGTGCACAAGGGCCCGACGATCATTCCCTTGAACAAGGATGCCTTCGATGTTCATGATGTCGACTATGCAGCGACTGACTTTCAGAATCTGAATTTCATTGTTGAGCACGTTGGCCTGCCGAGACTCGATGACTTCTGCTGGATCGCGGTTCAGGAGAGCAACGTCTATGGCGGACTGGCCGTAGCCATGCCCTTCATTCACAGCCGACCGCGCTATTTTGCCGAGATCATGGCCGAGCTGCTGTTCTGGGTGGGTGAGGATAATTTGCTGTTCGGGAGCGACTACGCCATCTGGACGCCAAAGTGGATCGTCGACAAGTTCATGGCCTTCGAATTGCCGGAGGACATAGCCAAGGAGCGCGGCGTCGAGCTGACGATGGATATCAAGGAAAAGATTCTCGGACTGAATGCCGCGGCGCTGTACGACATCGACATACCCGCCAGTAAGAAGAAGCTCAAGTCGCAAGAGCGGGTAGCAGAAGCGGTATGACATGACCAGTCAAGCAGCGATGAGCAGCGATGAGTCACTATCGGCAGTAGTCGTGGGTACCAAGGAGCATGAAGTCTGGGAAAGTCTGGCTGCGGTGACCGATCCAGAGCTGGACGAGTCGGTCACTGCGTTGGGCTTCGTCACGACCGTCAGTGTGAAAGAGAGAGCGGTATTCATCGGCTTTCATCTTCCGACGTACTGGTGTGCCGCCAATTTTGCCTACATGATGGCGTCCGACATGCATCGTGCTGCCATGGCGTTACCCTGGGTGACGTCAGTCTGCGTCGAGCTCGATGAGCACATGTACTCCGAGACGATCAATCGGGGTATTGCCGCCAGCCTCTCGTTTCAGGATACGTTCGGTGACGAGGCCAACGACGAGATCCATGTCGTTCGCGACAAGTTTCGGAGGAAGGCGTTTCAGCAGCGCCAGGAGTTGGTGATACGGTATCTGTTGGCACGGCATCATACGGTTGAGTCGATAGTCGCCTTGCGAATGTTCCAGCTCGATGTGCTGCCCTTCGAAGACGACGAGGGTCAGCAGCTGTCCGCTCGTTACCGGGAAATTCGACAAGAATTCGGCGGTGCCTGCGAATCGGACAACTTTGCGTTCGTCAGGCTCGACGGTGTGCAGCTCGCGGTCGACACCTTCGATCAATACTTGCTTGAGCTTCGCAGCGTCCGAATCAATACACAATTCAACGGCGAAATATGCAGAGGCTTGCTTGCGGCGCGCTATGGACAAAGCGAAGCGAGCCCGACGGAGGTTCGCGTCGCCTTTCCGGCTCTGGAGGAACAACAGGCCAGAGACTCGCTGCAAGGCACATAGGTCACGACAACAAACCAGGAGTGGGCTGAGCGATGACGAAAATGCTGTTACACGACCAGGAGGCTCGTGCTGCTCTGGCAAGCGGGGTCGCGAAACTGACACGTGCCGTGCAAGGAACGATCGGACCCAAGGGGATGAACGCCATCATCGATCGGCCGATCGGCACGCCGATGATCTCGCGCGACGGCGTCAGTATCGCCGAGGAAATCGAGTTGCCCGATCGGTTCGAGAACATGGGCGCGCAGGTTGTGCGAGAAGTTGCTGGCATGACCAATCAGGTTGCGGGGGATGGAACGACGACGGCAACGGTATTGGCAAACGCGCTCATCCAGGACGGTCTCGAGCTGGTCGACGGAAAATTCAGTCCGGTCGATGTTGTGGACGGAATCGGACGTGCCGTCGAATTCATGATCCAGCGGCTCAAGGATTCGGCGAAGCCTCTTGCCGACAACGCGGCCGTCGAGGCGGTGGCCACCATCGGTGCGAACAACGCTGTGCTTGGCAAGCTTATCGGTGAAGCCATGGAGCGGGTTGGTCAGGACGGGACCGTCGACGTCGACTTCGGGATGACCGTCGAGACCACAGTGAAATTCGCCGAAGGCATGACGTTCGACCGAGGTTACCTGTCGCACCATATGGTGACCGATGTCGAGAAGATGCTTGCCGTGCTCGATCAGCCCTACATTCTGATGACAGACCGCAAGATCCTGGCGCCATCGGAAATACAATCGATACGTGCCCAGGTGTCCGCGACCGGCAGGCCACTGCTGATCATTGCCGACGAAATATCGCCTTCGACTATCGTTGAACTGCTGAAGACGCGCGCCGAGGATGGAGTACAGGTGGCTGCCATCTACCCGCCGGATTTCGGTCACTGGCGCAAGGCGATGCTGGAGGACTTGGCTATCTATACCGGTGGTCGCGTGATTGCGCAGGATCTCGGGCGCGATCTCGAATCGGTGAGTCTCGATGATCTTGGAAGTGCTGAAACGATTCGCGTGTCGGCTGGTGAAACCAGTATCGCAAACGGCGGCGGTGATCCCGAAGCGATACGCGCTCGACGAGCACAGGTCGCACGTCAATATGACGATGCGCCAGAGAACATCGAACGCGACAAGTACACACAGCGCCTGGCAAGACTCTCCGGTGGAACCGCGATCATCTTGGCCGGGGGCGCAACGCCTGTAGAGCAGAAGCGCACCGCCCAGCTCATCGAAGATGCGCTGAATGCTGCACGGGCTGCTGCCGAGGAAGGTGTTGTTGCCGGAGGTGGTACTGCCTTGTTGCAGCTGGCTTCAGGACTTGATGAGCTGTTGGCGTCAGGTTCGAGTGATAACGGCGTCCAATCAGGCATCAGGCTGGTGCAGCAGATCCTGTCGCGACCACTTCGACAGATCGTCGAGAATTGTGGTCGAGATGGCGACGCCATCGTGAACGAAGTAGCTGCAGCAAACGAAGGGGTTGGGTTCAATGCGCGCACCGGTGATATGGAAAGTCTCATTGATTCCGGCGTGATGGATCCTGTCAAGGTGACCTACACGGCCTTGCGTAATGCAGCGTCTGTAGCCAGTCTCATCCTCACGACACAGACACTGGTTGCCGATCTCCCCGAACACGAAGACCCGACGATCGGGCCGGCGATGGGCGGCGGTGGGGAAAAACTGGAGTGAATCTGGAGAGGCGAATGACAAGTCAATACCTGACGCGATCGCTGCATGACAGGTATCCGGCGTGAACAGCGCGTCTGATACTACCGAAGTGCCGATCGAGCAAGGCGTCGAAACTACGTTCCGACTGATCTATCGAAGTCGCAGCCTGCTGCCGCCAAGGGCGGATGGAGGAAAGCAGGGGCTCTCCGATATCCTGAAGGTAGCACGGCGCAACAACCATGCTCGAGACGTGACAGGGGCGTTGGTGCTTTACGAATACAAGAACCGCTTTGCGCAGGTTCTGGAAGGCGCTGAGGATGACGTCCGCGCCTTGTTCGAGACGATCAAGGAGGATCCACGACACGACAACGTCGAGATTCGGCACGCTGACGTAGTGTCAGCAGGTGTTTTTCGTCGATGGGCCATGGCGCTGGTACTGGAACATCGCGAAAACGATGTACCCCTGGTGGCTACAACCGGAGGTGTCGCGGAAGCGTCGCCGTGGCGTGTTACAGCCGAGCAAGAACGCGTGCTGACAATCCTTCGTGATCTGACCCGAGGTTACGGGCGCGCCTACTAGATTCAATCAAGCCTGGAATCGATGAAGTTTGCGAGGTAACATGGTTGCGTTAACATTCTTTTGAATCAAAGTCTTGCTGTCTAGTCTCCAGGCAGAACAACGTGCTTCTGTTTCCAGCTGTCGAAGTGCCGTTCCTGCAATAGCAAGTCGTTGTCGCACATTGCGCTCGGTAGTTATCGCAACTTGCGAACAGCAGCTCACCTGTGAAAGGATGTTTGATCGACGCTAAGTCGTCCAACGAGGATGGTCGGAGGTATTGCGTTTGGACACGACCACCACGCTTGCCAAGAATGTCGATGAATCAGTCGATCGGGCCGATTCCCTGTTTGCGGAAGCAGGTAACGAGCGGGATATCCTTCGCGCCTGGGAAGGCTTTCTCAGTGGTGTAACGCCGGTAGGCCCCTCGGTCAGAGTCGTCGTCGAGAGCTCCTGGAAACGCAGCCTGATGCGTGGGGTCGATGCCCGTGCTGACCGTTCGCCTGTTGTTCTGGGTGAAGGGTCCTTCCAGACACTACTCAAGCGCAACCGATTGTTGTCCTGGGCAGCGTCGGCGACGATGCACCAGAACGCCGCCTTGTTGCGAGGTACCCGTTCGATAGTGATATTGACTGACCCTGGCGGCGTCATCCTCGATGTCGTGGGTGATCCATCCACGGCAGATCACGGTCAGGGTATCAACCTGAGCCGAGGGGGAAGCTGGAACGAGTCGGATGTCGGTACAAACGGGATCGGTATGGCGATAGCCACGGATCAGGCGGTACAGGTTCATGCGTCGGAGCATTATTGCGAAGGTGTCAAGGCCTGGACCTGTGCCGCCGCCCCCATTCACGATCCGCGAGACGCCTCTCTGCTCGGCGTGCTGGATATTTCCGGTCCGGATGTCAGCTTTTGTCAACATAACCTTGCGCTGGTCCTGAGCGCTGCGCATCAGATCGAAGCGGTCATTCTCGAGCGTTTACTGGCCAAGCGGACGCGTCTACTCGAAGCCTGTCTGAGTACGCGTCGGCAAAGTGAAGGCGGTATGGTGTTGCTCGACCACAATGGCTTTGTCGTCTGTGTGAACGATGAAGCTTCCGAGCGAATTGATCGTGGTGAAATCAGCACCGCGCTTAGTGTAGGCAAGCGCCTGATAGAGCCTGGCAAGGATCTGGATGTCGACGCACTCAGAAAAAACCTGCCTCCGGAATGTCAAGCAGACTGGCTGCATCCGGTTGTCGAGAAGCAGGATACATTAGGGGCGGTCATCCTGTTTCCTCGACAGGGGGAGCACCACCTGTCCTCGAAGGCCGCACGGGCGGGCTCGATGTCGGGCGTACGGGTCAGTGTTACGGAATCGAGTGAGAAGGTCGACAAGTTCTCTCGTATTGTCGGGAGCAGTCCGGCCATCGAAGAGGCCGTGGCACGTGCGCGCAAGCTGGCTGGTAGTCAGGCTCCCATCCTGATTGAAGGCGAAACGGGTGTCGGCAAGGAACTCTTCGCATCAGCAATTCAAGCCGAATCGACTCTCGCTGAAGGGCCGTTCGTTATCTGCAACTGTGGTGCGGTGTCAGAAGAGCTTATCGGCAGCGAGCTGTTTGGTTACGTCAAAGGTGCTTTTACCGGTGCAAGTACTGACGGGCGAGTCGGTCGATTCGAGCAGGCTAGTGGCGGTACATTGTGCCTTGACGAAATCGGTGAAATGCCTTTGGGCATGCAACCCTATTTGCTGCGAGTTCTCGATGAGGGTTTCGTCTACCGGATCGGTGAGAACAAGCCACGCAAGGTAGATGTTCGATTATTGGCAATGACCAACCGAAACCTGCGTGAAGAGGTGTTGGCCGGCCGCTTCAGGCGAGACCTTTATTACCGCATCGGTGTGACTACCATTGCTATTCCACCCTTGCGTGAGCGTGGTACCGATGTTGACGAGTTGATTCGACATTTCTTGCGAGACTTGAGCACTCTGCACCATCTGGAGATGCCCAGCCTGGGTCGTGAGGTGTTCGATGCCTTGCGCTGCTACCCGTGGCCGGGGAATGTTCGTGAGCTTCGCAATGTCATCGAGAGTCTGCTATTGACCAAGAGCGACACGGCGGTAACCCTCGACGATCTACCCAGGGAATTGTTCGAGCTAGATTCAACAAGCAGTGCAGCTGCTGAGAATTTACCTGTCAGAGGACTCGAGGCGACCGAACGTCAGGCAATAGAGCAAGCGATCGAAGCCAACCGGGGAAACCTGACCCGTGCTGCAAAGCAACTCGGCATATCCCGCAGCACGATGTACCGGAAAATCCAACACTATCAGCTGTTGGTCAAGTAGTTTCCATGATACCGATCGGGCCGCACCCTCTCGTGACAGCCGAACTCTGCGATCCGAGCCTCTGGAATTAGCCGTGGCACATCCGTTGCTGATCCTTCGGATGCAGATTCCAATACGCAACGTGCACATAGTCTTGTCGCTGCTCATGCTGAGTTTCATGGCCGTTCAGTGGAATGACCCTGACGGTATCTTATGGATGATCATCTACGCGGTTCCCATGCTGTGGACGGCGATAGCGGCCTTTGCACCTGAACGACTGATGAGGCCGTCGACTCGAAGGTTACTTGCAGGTTTCTTCCTCGGCGCGCTGGTGGCGACGATTTATTTCTGGCCGAAGACGCCGCACTGGTGGACGGGTGATGTCTGGAAGACTGTGGAAACTGCGCGGGAAGGCATGGGAATGATGATTGTCGCGATGGTTCTGTTGGCAGTATTCTTGACAGGTAATGCCCGCAAGCGTTCTGGCGAATACAGGGACAGGTAGGCATTCCTCAGGTCCTGCCGTGTCTACACTTGTACTTACGCGTCTGCCGTCTTGCCGAAGGTCGCATCTGTCGCGGCATCGAATGCTGCGATGATTTCACGGGCCGTGTCACGCACGTCGGCTGCGGAGTAACCGGCACGGTACAGCGCCGAGCCGATGCCGAAACCGGTTATACCGGCGTCGAGCCAGTCGCCAAAGTCGCTCGCGCCAGCACCGCCGACCGCGTAGAGCGCGGTTCCCGGAGGCAGCACCGCGAGCCACGCCCGCACGCCGTCGCGGCCGACCTGCGCGGCGGGGAACACCTTCAGCGCCGTCGCGCCGGTGCGTAGCGCGGCGAACGCTTCGCTTGGCGTCGCGACTCCGGGGATAGAGACCAGGCCGGCCGCCACACTTGCGTTGATGACCGCAGCGTTTGCATCCGGTGAGACGATCAGCCGTGCGCCAGTGGCAGCAACGTTCGCGACGTCATCGGTCGTGAGTACGGTGCCCGCGCCGATGCGCGCGCTGGCGCCGAATGCATCGACGAGTGCGGCGATGCTCTCGAGTGGACGCGGTGAGTTCAGCGGCACTTCGATGTCGGTGAAGCCTTCATCGAGCAGCACCTCGCCAACGGCAATGGCCTCGTCCGGACGGACTCCGCGCAATATCGCAATCAGGGGACGGCTCACGGGTTTCCTCCGGGCGGGTGTGGGATAATTGTCGGATCGGGGAACAGCAGGCGACGGGCGGCGGCAAGTCCGGCAAGAGTGAGCAGGTCGCCATCGAGCGTGCGTGAAGAGCCACCGCCCGTCGCGAGCGCGACCCGGTAACGATCGACCAATGCCTTTGCGCCCACGAGCACAACCTCGCCACCCTCCCCACCAGGGCCGCATCGTCGCAAGCTCGGCACCGATCAACAGTGCCGACAACCGAGCCCGGGCGCAGACCGGGTCAGCGTCAGCCAACAAAGTGCTTGCGCGCAACCCGAACAGTGTAGCCGGCAACGCACCGGGGTTGCCGAGTGCATCGGGCAGTGCTGCAGCATAGGCGTCGGCATCCCAACCTTCCGGCGCAATCGAGTGGCGCAGTACCGACGCAGTGCCGAGCAGCGCGAACAGTTCGCCGCTCACACAGGTTCTGAAGGCCTGTACCTCACCATTCGCGACGCGCGCCCACTTGGTGTGTGTGCCGGGCAGGCAGACCGTACCGTTGAGTTCCGGCTCGCGGGCAAGCAAGCCGGCGAGTTGCGTTTCCTCACCTCGCATGACGTCAGGTGGCGCGTCCTGCGAGATGCCGGCGAGTACGCGGCAAACAAGTCGTTTGTCGCGCATCGGGGCGGTGATTGCCGCGTCGGCGCCGCCCGGGGTGCAGGGCACGCGAGCGTAGGGCGCTTCGATCCAGCCGCCGCGCGCTCCGACCATGCCACACGCGACCGTCGGCATCGGCGCGGCGGCCGTGTCCAGCCAGGGCTCGACGACTTCCAGAAGGGCGTCCTCGAACTCGTCTGGACGGAGCGTCGACATGCCCCGATCGCTCGTCGCCTCGCCACGGACGCGATCGTCCCGGTCGAGCAGCCACGCGCGCAGGTTGGTCGTACCCCAGTCGACGCCGATCCAGCCGGTGGTGGTGTTCTTGTCTCGCCTTGCCGTCGCGTTCGATGCCATGCGACGAGCCTATACGGCAAGGTGCGTCTTGCGGTCGAAAAAGTGCAGGTGTTCGGTGTCGAGGGCGATGCGGATACGATCCCCGACGCGGGCTCGCGTGGCCGGGCCGAAACGGGCGGTGCAGAGGCTCGTCTCGTCGCCCCCCAGCTTGTCGAGCGCGTCTGGATCCCCGCTGTCGACGGGTGCAGCGGACAGCGAGAAGTGAATCAAGGTCTCGGCACCGAGCGCCTCGCGCACACCGACCGTCGCTTCCAGGGTCCGTGCCACAGGGTGATCGGGCACGAGTGCGGCGTCCTCGAGATGTTCGGGACGAAAGCCCACCACGAGCGGTTCCCCGACGTACTTCGACAGCGCCGGCAGTCTGTCCACGATGTCCTCGGGCACGGCGAGCGTCTGGTCACCAAGCATGAGCCGGAAGCCCGCGCCGGCGCGAACCAGTGTCGCCTCGCAGAGGTTCATCGAGGGTGAGCCGATAAAGGCTGCGACGAAGACGTTTTCCGGTCGGGCGTAGAGCGCTTCAGGTGCCGCCACCTGTTGCAGTACTCCATCCTTGATGACCGCCACGCGATGGCCCATCGTCATCGCCTCGACCTGGTCGTGGGTGACATAGAAGGTCGTCACACCAAGTTCTTTCTGGATGCTCGCGATGTCGGCACGCATCTGCACGCGGAGCTTCGCGTCGAGGTTCGACAGTGGTTCGTCCATCAGGAAGAGCGAGGGACGACGGACGATGGCACGGCCCATCGCGACGCGCTGCCGTTGCCCGCCCGAGAGCTGCCCGGGTTTCTTGTCGAGCTGCTCCATCAGCTCGAGGATGGAGGCGGCACGACGTACCTGATCATCCAGATCCTGCTTGCCGACCTTGCGCAGTTTGAGCGGAAAGCCGATGTTCTGGCCCACCGTCATCTGCGGGTACAGCGCGTAGTTCTGGAACACCATCGCGACGTCGCGATCCTTCGGTGCGAGCTCGTTGAGCACGCGCTCGCCGACGCGGAGCTCGCCGGACGAGATCTCCTCGAGCCCGGCGATCATCCTGAGGGCAGTGGACTTGCCGCAGCCCGAGGGCCCGACGAGCACGAGGAATTCACCGTCCTCGAGATCGAGGCTCAGTTCGTCGACGGCACGAAAGCCGTTGTCGTAGATCTTGCTGATGCCGTCGAGCGTGGCCGTTGCCATGGGTCGATCTCCTCGGTTGCGCGTTCGGTCTGCCGTCAGTCCGGTCGTCAGTACGGCCTTCCAGTCCGGCCTTCCAGTCCGGCCAGTGGTCTTTGCCGTCAGTCCTTGACTGCACCGGCTGTCAGACTGCTGATGAGATAGCGTTGCAGAAAGAGGAAGAACAGCATCAGCGGGATAGTCGAATAGATCGAGGCGGCCATCAGCTCGTTCCACTCGACCTTGTATTGCCCGATCAACTGTCCGATGCCGACCGGCAGCGTCTTCTGGGTCTCGGAGTTTGTCAGGATCAGCGCGAACAGGTATTCATTCCAGCCGGTGATGAAGGCGTAGACCGCCGTTGCGACCATGCCGGGGAGGGCGAGCGGGAGAATCACCGTGAAGAAAGTGCGGGCCGGGCCACAGCCGTCGATCGACGCCGCCTCGTCGAGGTCCCTCGGAATGCTCTTGAAGTAGCCATACATCATCCACGTGCAGAACGGGATCGTGAACGATATGTAGGTGACGATGAGCCCGAGCCGCGAGTCCAGGAGCCCCGCGGTCTTCATGATCTTGAAGTAGGGAATGACCAGCATGACCGAGGGAAACATCTGCGACAGCAACAGAAAGCCAAGGAAGGCACCGCGACCGCTGAAGCGAAAACGCGACAGGCCATAGCCTGCAAGTGTCGAGAATACCAGCGAGATGGCGGTTGCCGTGAGCACGACGACGAGGCTGTTGGTGATGTAGTCGGCAAACGGGTAGTCGGTGAAAACACTTCGGAACGCGGCGAAACTCGGACTCTCGGGCCACAACAATGGCGGATCGGAGAACAGCTCGGTGCGGTCCTTCAAGGAGGTTGAGACCATCCAGAGAACAGGCGTCAGGACCATCGCGCAGGCACCTGCAAGCACGCCGTAGAAGAGCGGATGGGCACCGCCGACACTGGCACTAGATTTCATCGTCAGGCACCGTTTTGCGGTAGATGACTGCGAACAGGATGCAGATGAAGAGCACGATGACCGCCATCGACGCGGCACGACCGAAGTCGAAGCTCTGGAAGGCAGTACGGTAGATGTCGATGCTGACCACGTTGGTCGCGTCCACCGGCCCACCTTTGGTCATCAGCCACACGATCGTGAAATGCTTGAACCACCAAACGAATTCGAGGATGACCGCAACGCCGAGAATCGGCGCGAGGCCTGGTAGCGAGACGTAGCGAAACTGCAGGAAGCGCCCCGCGCCATCGAGTGCCGCCGCCTCGTAGCGATCGCGCGGAATCGACTGGAGACCGGCCAGCGCAAGCAGCATGACGAGTGGATAGCCTTTCCAGATAGCCGCTCCGGTTATGGCGGCAAAGGCCCAGGTCGGGTGGTCGAGCCAGGCGACCTGCGTGTCGATCAGCCCGATAGACCCGAGCGCATAGTTGAGAATACCGAAAACCGGATCGAAGATCAGGCGGAAGATCATCGCGACGACGACTTCCGGGAACAGCCAGGGCAGGATCAGCACGGCCCGAAACAGCACGTTGCCCTTGATGTCGGAGGCGAGCACGACGGCGAGCGTCACGCCGACGATCAGGTGCCCCGATATCACCAGAATCGCATAGACGACAGTGATGACAAGGCTCTTCAGAAATCCCGGGTCACTGATGCTTTGCGCGTAGTACTTCAGTCCGACGAAGTCCCAACGATTGAGCAGATTGGTGTCGAAGAAACTGATGTAGATGCCGTAAGCCAGCGGATAGACCACCAGCAGCAGCATCACCAGCATCGCCGGTGAGACGAACGTAAAGCCAGCTCGTGCACGGGCTTTTGCGGCGGCCGTCCGCCGTCGCGGTGGGCGGGCATCACCGTTTGGAAACCGAGTACGGCTGCTCGCCCGCGCGTCGCCGTTCAAGGATGTTGCAGCCATGCTCGTCAAGCCTCCCTGGTCGATGGAGATCGAAGCGGAGCGATGTTGTCCCTAGCGGTTGTTCTCAATGAGTCGGGCGGTCCGCTCGGCGGCATTCTTCGTCGCCTCTTCAGGCGTCATCTGGTCGATGAGCACGGCCTGGTAGTTGTCACCGGCGATGCTGAAGACCTCGGGGTAGTACTTCACCGTCGGTGGCTGGTAGCCGAACTGCGCGGCTTCGATGAAGCCAGCCAACTCGGGACGTGCGATCTGCGGATCGTCGAGTGCGTCGAGGCGCGTCGGCAAGCGGCCGGTGGCCGAATTCCAACTGAGCTGGTTATCCTTGTTCAACACGAACTTGATGTAGTCGGCGGCGACGTCCTTGTTGTCGCTGTCAGATGCGATCGCCCAACCGAACATGCCGAGGTTGATATCGGGATCGACCCCTTCGACCGACGGCAACACTGCACCGGCAAGCTTGCCCTCGAGATCGGGGGCTTGTTCGAGAATCGCGCCGATGGAGTGCGGCCCGGTAATCATCATCGCCGCCTTGCCGCTGGCGATCAGCGAGACAGCTTCGCCGTAACCCGTCTGCAAGGGACCCGGGGGAATGGAACCGTCGTCAACGAGATCGCCGAGCAAGGCAAATGCCGCCTGCGCTTCGGGTGAGTCGAATTGCGTCGTCCAGCCGTCACCGCCCTCGATGAGCTCGGCTGCGCCGTGGCTGCGCATGATCTGAAAGAAGCGCGACGCGCCGGAACCGTTGTTGGTACCAATGAGAGCAAAGCCCCAGCGATCGGTCTTGCCGTCGCCGTCGGTATCGACGGTGAGTGCCTTCGCCACTTCACGAAACTCATCCCAGGTGCCCGGAAGTTCGAGCCCCGCCTCCTCGAAGAAGTCAGTGCGATAGAGCAGCGTGACGGGGATCGTGAACCACGGCGCGAACTGATACTTGCCGTCGAGCGTCGCCTGCGCCAGTGGTCCCTCGGCAAAGCCGTCGAAATACTCCGCGCCGAAGGCCGCTTCCAGATCGGCGACGATGCCAAGGTCGTCGGCCTGCGCCATGAACTCCGGGGAATTGATGTAGACGTCCGGCATCTGACCGCTGATCGCGAGCGCATTGGCCTTTGCGTACAGCTCGTTGGCCGGAACGCCGATGAATTCGATCGTGACGTCGGGGTTGAGCGACATGTATTCGTCGGCGTAGCTCTGCTCGGCCTTGCCTTCCGGGCCTTCGACGATGGTCGAGGACAACACGGTCAGCGTCACCTCGTCGGCACCATGCGCCGCCGCGGTGAGTCCGAGCGCGAGTATCGCGGCCGTCAGCTTCGTCGGTTTCATGTGTTTCTTCCTCCTCGGGTTGGGATCGGGAACGCTGGGTCAGCCCATAGACGATAGACTATCGAGCTTTCACAAATAGTACACAATAACGTTTATAAAAAACACTATTTATTTCAAATGCAATGTTCGCGAACAATCGATCATGTGCCGGATCAGACGAGAAGCCGACTCGGAGAGGGTGCGATGTTCCTCTGCTAAACTTCGAAATTCCTCTGTCGCCGGTGCTCACCAGGATGTCGTTCAGCCCGTCCGAAGACGACGCAAAGGCATCGCTGTACGAGCGGATGATGGCCGACATCGATACCGGTGCACTCGCGGGTGGTGAGCGGCTCAAGGTTGCGAAACTCGCCGAACGCTACGGCGTCAGCACCAGTCCGGTGCGCGAGGTGCTCCGGTTGCTGCAGGGCGAAGGCCTTGTCGAGTTCAGCAAGAACCGCGGTGCAACGGTGGCCGTGGCCGACATCGGCACGATCACCGAAATCTTCGAATTGCTGCAGTTGCTCGAGCCATATTTCCTTTCCTGGTACGCACAATTCGTGCGACCGGAGGATCTTGTCGAACTCGAGCGGATTCAGTCGCGCATCGAGGCCACACCGGTCGCCGAACGCGCTGCCTTCGGCCGGCTGGACGCCGAGTTTCACGGCTTCATGTACGAACGGCACTACAACCGACGAGCCGTCGAACTGTGGAAGCGGCAGAAGCGGACGCTGAACGTTTTTTCGCTAGCGCTGCCGATCAGTTCGCGGCGCGAACGCGACATCCTGCGCGAGCATCGCGAATTGCTCGAGGCTCTGCGTGCCGGCGATGTCGACAAGGCGTCGCGCGTGATTCGAGAGCACGTACAGGGCTCGGGCGAGCACATGACGCAACAGATGAAGGTATTCGAGCGCGCGGGTGAGGTACCCGACTGAGGCGTGAACTTGAGGTGCGCACGGGAGGTGCGCGATTGACGCCCCCTGTTGATTGACGGCTCGGGCCGCGCTACCAGTTCGTTACCGAGCCGTCCGCGCGCATCAAATGCGGCGCTTCCCAGTCGACCGGTGGCGAGGCGCGCAGGGCCGCCTCGTCGACTGTGACGCCGAGACCGGGCCGGTCGTCGACGACGTAGACCGCCCCCTGCATCTCCACCTGTCCGGGAAACAGGGTTTCGTCATGAAATCCGAGTGCCTCGGTTGGAGCTTGTCGCGTTTCGAGCCAGCTGAAGTTCGGTACGGCAGCGCCGAGGTGCACGCTGGCGGCGGTGCAGACCGGCCCGAGCGGATTGTGCGGCATCAGATCGATGTAGTGGCGCTCGCACCAGCCGGCAACCTTCATCGCCTCGGTGAAGCCGCCGATGTTGCACAGATCGAGCCGCATGTACTGAGTCAGGCCGCGCTCGATATAGGGTGCCGCTGCCCACTTCGACGAGAACTCCTCACCGACGGCGAACGGCACGTCGGTCATCGTGCGTAGCGTCGCGTAGGCTTCAGGTGTTTCGTGGCGGATCGGCTCCTCGAGGAAGTCGAGCGTGCCCGCGGGCATGCGCTGGCAGAAGCTCGCCGCCTCGGCGATCGACAGTCGATGGTGGTAGTCGATACCGAGCGTGACAACGGTGCCGACCGCCTCGCGAACCCGTACGAGCCACTCGGCGGTACGCGCGAGACTCGTCCGCGGGTCGTAGGTACCGTCGTCACTGCCGTGACCCTCGGGCATCACTCGCACGCAGTCCCAGCCATGACCCGTAAGCTCACGTACCTGCTCGATCACCGCCGGGCCGGCGCATTCGAACGAGGTGGAGGCGAAGGAGGGGACTACGTCCCGGTGGCGGCCGCCGAGCAGCTGGTAGACCGGTACGCCAAGCGATTTGCCGAGCAGATCGTGCAGGGCGATGTCGATCGCCGATTGCGCGGCGGTAAGCACACGTCCGCCCTCGAAGTACTGGCTGCGGTAAACCTCCTGCCAGATTCGGCCGATGCGTCGGGCGTCCTGACCGACAAGGAAGCCAGCCATCAACTCGAGCGCGCCGATGACCGCGCGTTCTCGTCCCGACAGGCCGGATTCGCCCCAGCCGACAAGACCGTCCTCGGTGGTGATCTTCACCAGCAGCTGGTTGCGCTGGCCGACGCGGGCGTGGATCGGCTCGATGGCGGCGATGGGCAGGGGGGTAGTCGGCATGCTCTCGTCTCTCGGCAAATCCGAAGAGGATTCACTGACAATAATGCACTAAAAAATATATATCGTGTATTGTTGAGTTCGGATATTGGCTTACTTGCGAGAGACGTAGATGATGAAACGCACAACCACTCCCGTGATCGCCTCGATTGGCACTCTGTCCCTGCTGGCTGCCGCCAGCGTCGCGCAGGCGGTGACCATCGAGGTCTCCGCCTGGAAAGGCAACGACGCCGAACCCGCCGGTATGCCCGAGTTGATCGAACGCTTCGAGGCGGCGCATCCCGACATCGACGTCGAGTTCTCCTACATCAGCCGGACCGACACCGACATCGTGTTGCCGCCTCGTCTGCAAAGCGGTGACGCACCTGACGTCATGATGGCCGACATGCCGCTGGTCAAGGTGTGGAGCGACGCCGGACTGCTCGCGCCTCTGGACAAGGGCACATGGTTCGAACGGCTCTCGCCCGCCGTCAGTGCAACAGTCGGTTCCGGCGACGAGGTCTACGTCATGCCGCTCGAGGTCATCGGCATGGGCAACTACGTCAACATGGGTTTGCTGCGCGCTGCGGGCATCGAAGAACCGCCGACCACCGTCGATGCCCTCGTGGAGGCCTGCGAAGCGCTCGACGCCGCCGGCACCTCGCCGATGCTGCTGACGGGCGGCTTCCCTGCGGCATTGTTCGTGACCGCCAACGGACTCGAGCCCGATCCCTCGGTCGCCGCCGCACTCGGTGCCGGTGAGAGCACCTTCGAGGACAGCGAGGCCTTCGCCGCGGCGCTCGGCAAGGTTCGACGTCTGGCCGAGGCGAAGTGCTTTGATCCGAAGCAGGTGGCCGGGGTCGATCCCTGGTCGACGGCGCTGGCAGAGTTCAAGGCCGGCAACTTCGCGATGATTCCACAGGGCGCGTGGAACATACTGGACTTCGGCAAGGTCGACGGACTCGACTTCGTATTCGCGCCGATTCCCGCGTCGGCAGATAGCGGCGTCGCGTTGGACCTGTTCGGGTTCGGCTGGACGATAAGCTCGCAGAGCGAGGAGCCTGAGGCTGCAAAGGCGTTCGTCGACTTCTTCACCGGAGACGCAAACCTGCAGACGCTGCTCGAAGCCGAGTCCGCCTACAGCCCGTTCGCAGACGGCTCGAGTGGCATGGCGGAGCTTGCCGCGCCCTACGACGCCGCACGTGCGGCGGGGGCCTCGATCCTGTTTCCGTTCAGCGTGTTGCAGTGGCCCAAGGAGCTCGAAGCGGAGCTGTTCGACAGCATGACCGGATACCTGCTCGACATCGAGCAGGACCCGGAAGATGTGCTGGTTCGCTGGGACGAGATCGTCGAGGATCAGTAGCCGCGCGTCGTCCTGTGCCCTGCGGCCTGTCCTCAGTGTCGCAGGGCAAGGCGTCACGTTCTGTCGGTTGACCCCGGGGATCGGACATGGGCAAGTACCGCATATACCTGTTCACGCTGCCGGCCGTGCTCGTGCTCGGCATCTTCTTTGTCTACCCGATCCTCTTGTCGTTGAGGCTGAGCTTCACTGACTTTACCGGGGTTGGCATACCGAAGGACGTCGGCTGGAAGAACTACGAACGCATCTTCACGCGCTCGCGCTACCTCGACGCGCTGCAGGTGACGTTGCTGTTCACGCTGCTGGTCGTCACGCTGCAGACTGCCATCGGCCTATGCTTCGCGGCACTCTTGCACCGGCTGCCGGCAATTCGGAATTTCTGTCGCGCGGCGCTGTTCATGCCAGCGATGATGTCGTTCGTCATCGTCGGCTACGTGTGGCAGTTCATCTACTCGCCGTTCAACGGCGGGCTCAATGCCGCATTAGGGCGACTCGGACTTGCGTCCCTCCAACACAACTGGATCGGGGATCCGAACACCGCGCTGCTGGCGCTCGGCTTCGCGCACGTCTGGATGTTCGTCGGCTACACGACCGCGATCTTCCTTGCGGGCTATGCCGCCATTCCGCAGGATCTTGACGAGGCCGCCCGGCTCGAGGGCACGAGCGGCTGGCAGCGCTTCCGGCATATCGAGGTGCCGCTGCTCGCCCCGAGCTTCACGATCAACATCGTGTTGTCGACCATCGGCACACTGAAGACATTCGAGCTGCCGTTCATCATGACGCGGGGCGGCCCTGACGGGGCAACGCGTACGTTGAGCCTGCACATCATCGATTCGCTGTTCGGGAAATACAAGTTTGGCTTCGCCAGCGCGCTGTCGATCGTCATGCTCATTCTCGTCGTGCTGATCGCCTACGTCCAGAACCGGGTCCTGCGCGCGCGCGAGGCGCGGCTGTAGAGACGATTGCACACACCGTATAGATAACGGAAGAGATGGTATGAGTACCCGAATGAGCCTGCGTGGACGGGCGACGAAGATCCTCTTGTCGATGGCGGTGGTGGCTCTTGTCTTACTCATGCTGCTGCCGGTGGCCTATATGGTCATGATGTCCTTCAAGACCGGTCCCGAGATCGTCCGCGATCCGCTGGGCTTGCCCGAGGGGCTGTTCCTCGGCAACTATGCCAATGCATTGTCGAAGATGAGCTACGCGCGGAGCGTCATCAACTCGATCGGCATCACGCTTTCGGTCACCGTATTGGTGTCGTTCGTCGGGGCATTGGCTGCGTACCCGCTCGCTCGTCGCACGAGTGGTCTTTCGCGGGCGCTGGTGCTGCTGACGGCGCTCGGCTTGTCCACACCTGCCTTTGTCACGATAACGCCGATCTATGTCATCTTCCGCGAGATCGGACTGCTCGACACCTATGTCGGGCTCGTGCTCGCCTTCACGGCATTGAACCTGCCGCTCGCCGTGTTTTTCTACACAAGCTTCATCGGTAGTATTCCGGTCGAACTCGACGAGGCTGCGCGACTCGACAACTGTGGCGACTTCAAGATCTTCTGGCATATCATCCGCCCGCTGCTCGGACCAGCGACTGCAACACTGTCCCTCTTCGTCATGTTGATGGTCTGGAACGACTTTACCTACCCTTTGCTGCTTGTAACCGACGAGGACAAGTTCACCGTCATGATCAGTGTCTACCGCTTCGTCGGCAACCACACGCTGTCTCCGGAGGATCTGTTCCCCGCCGCGGTACTCGGTTCGCTTCCGCTGCTGGTGCTGTTCATACTGTTCCAGCGCCGCATCGTCGCCGGGGTCACCGCGGGCGCCGTGAAGTGAGGGCGGGGAACGGCGTCAGGCTTGACGGCCGGGTCGTGCTGGTGAGCGGGGGGGGAGCCGGCATTGGACGCGGTGTTGTCGAGGTCTGTCACGAGGCCGGGGCAACGGTCGTCGTCGGCACACTCGAAGCAGCCACTCTCGAGGCGGGCACATTCGACAACCTGGAGCGTGTCGAAGTGGAGCATCTCGACGTTGCCGATCCTGCGGCCGTCACGCGCTGGGTCGATGCTGCCGCCGAGCGCCACGGCGGTATCGACGGCCTCGTGGCCAACGCCGGTCTCACCTTGCATCCGCCGTTTCTCGACGTCGATATCGACACGCTCGATCGTCTCTGGTGCGTCAATCAACGTGGCGTGTTCGTATGCGCACAGGCGGTCGCGCGGGTGATGGTCGAGCGGGGTCAGGGCGGTGCGATTGTTGCGGTCGCCTCGAACCATGCGCGCGCCTCGGACGCAGGCTATGAGATGTACGCGGCCACCAAGGCTGCCATAGTCGCGATGAGTCGTGCGATGGCCTGGAGCCTGGGCCCGCGAGGCATCCGCGTGAACTCGTTGAGCCCGGGGCTGACCCGGACAGAGACCGTCGCCGCAACGGCCGAGGCCGACCCGGAAGCCGAGGCACGGTTCCGTTCCTGGCACGCAACGGAACGTTGCAATACCGTACGAGAGGTTGGTGAATGCGCCGCGTTCCTCTTGTCGAATGCGGCGAGTGCTGTCACCGGGACCGATCTGATCGCCGATCAAGGCATGTCGGCACGCCTAGGAGACTTGTCGTGAGTGAGGCGAGCGGTGCGCTTGCGTCGCGGCCGCGTGTCGCCTTCGCGGGCGAGGATCAGCTCGGGGAGGGGCCCTACTGGTCGGCAACCGACGGGCGACTTTGGTGGGTCGACATCCTCGCTCCGGCCATTCACTCTGTGCTCGAGGGCAGTGACAAGCGCCGCACGATTGCCTTGCAAGAGCCGGTCGGTGTGGCCGTGCCGCACCGTGACGGTGGTCTGCTCGCTGCCATCGGCGGCTCGATCTGCCGTGTCCACGAGGATGGCGCGGTCTCTTGCCTGTGCAGCCCTGAGGCCGATCGTCCGCGCAATCGTTTCAACGATGGCAAGTGCGACTCGCGTGGCCGGCTGTGGGTCGGCTCGCTGTCGCAAGACGGCACGAACGGAGCGGGGCGATTGTGGCGCGTCGATACCGAAGGCATGGCGACGACCATGATCGACGACCTTGACATCTGTAATGGCATCGGCTGGAGCCCTGACGAACGCTGGTTCTACGTTACCGACAGCGGTCGTGGCGTCATATACACGTACGCGTTCGACCCCGGAGACGGTGAGCTTGGTGAGCGCCGTACGTTTGCCCGCATCGCAGCGGAGGATGGCGTGCCGGACGGACTGGCTGTCGATGCCGAGGGGTTCGTCTGGAGCGTGCGCTGGGACGGTTCGGCGGTGGCGCGCCACGACCCGGACGGCGCTGTCGAGCAACTCGTGCAACTGCCTGTACCGCGTCCGACGAGTTGTGCATTCGGGGGCGATGAACTGTCGACGCTTTACGTGACGAGCGCACGTGCCGGACTGTCGGCATCGACACTGGCCGAAGCCCCGGCGTCGGGCTCGATATTGGCTGTCGACACGTCGACCCGCGGCTCGCCTGTATATCCCTACGGTAGCCGAGGCCCTGACCAGCCTTGCGGTTAGCTTTGAGGCGCGCCCCGAAGCTCGCAGATCGCTTCACGGATGGCGCGCCAGATGGCGGCCTCCTTCGTGTTTCCGGTTTCGTCGTACTGCTTTGCCTTTTGCGCAGCCTTCGCCTCTGCCTCGTTACCTTGCGATGCGTACAGCGCCTGCGCATGCTCGGCGATTTTCGTCATCTCCATATCATGCTCCTCGTTGCGAGTTGACATTGACACAGGGTCGAGAGTGTAACGCCTTGATCCAGGACAACGCACGGTCAGCACAATGCCGCACGGTGCCAACTTCTCTGCGACGATATTGCGTCGCTGCCGTGCCGACGCCCGGGCGCATCGAAGTCCATCAACAGTCCTCCGAGCTACCCAACCAGGAGGCGCGCGACGTGTCGGTCTCTCCGCGCACCCGTGCGGCCCAGCCGCCGGTGATATTCGATAGACCCGAAACCGCGCCACTGCTCAGCCGAGCGGCGGGAAGTGCAAGTAGCGTACGACCCGGATGCCGGGTAAATTTCGGAACTGATCGAGGCGCGACGGCTCCAGCGGTCCGTCGATCTCGACTAGCGCGATCGCGCCGTCGCCGGACGTGCTCCGACCCAGGTGCAGGTTGGCGATGTTGATACCGGCATCGCCCGCGGTTGTGCCGATCAAGCCGATCACGCCGGGTTGATCGGCGTTGGTGATATAGAGCATGTGCTCGCCGAGTTCCGACTCGAGCGGAATGCCCTTCACGTCGATGACCCGCGGGCGGTTACGGAGCAACGTACCGGCAATGTGGCGGCGCATCGATTCGGTCTCCACTTCGACCGTCAGGCGGCACTGGTACTCGTCCTTGCCGTCGTTGTACGCATCAACGACGTCGATGCTGCGCTGCCGCGCGAGCTCGCGGGCATTGACCGAATTGACGCTTGTGCTGTGCTGTTCGAGCACCGACTGAATGATCTGAGTGGTCAGCGGTTCCGTGTTCAGATCCTTCGCCTCGCCCCCGTAGGTGATCGTCAGCGTGCGGATCGGATCAGTCGTCAGCTGGCCGACGAAGGAGCCAAGGCGCTGCGCCAGCTGAAGATAGGGCTTGAGCCGGCGCGCTTCCTCGGCGCTCAGGCTCGGCGCGTTGAGCGCGTTGGTGATCGCCTCGTCGAGCAGGTAGTCGCTCATCTGTTCGGCGACCTGCACCGCGACCTTCTCCTGGGCCTCCGCGGTCGCCGCGCCCAGATGCGGCGTGCAGACGACGTGCTCCATTCCGAACAACGCATTGTCCTTCGCGGGTTCGTGTTCAAAGACATCAAGCGCGGCACCACGCAGTTGGCCGGACTCGAGCGCGGACTTCAGCGCCGCTTCGTCGACGAGACCACCGCGAGCGCAGTTGATCAGCAGCGCTCCGGACTTCATGCGTTCTAACGCGCTCGCGCTGATGATATTCGCCGTCTCGGGGGTTTTCGGCACATGTAGCGAGACGATGTCGGACGTCTCCAGCAACACGTCGAGTTCAACCTTGCGCACGCCGAGCGATGCCGCCCGCTCGGCGGTCAGAAACGGGTCGTAGGCCTGTACGTGCAGCCCGTAGCCGATCGCTTTCTTCGCCACGATCGAGCCGATGTTGCCGGCCCCGACGATGCCGAGCAGCTTGCCGGTCAGCTCCGTGCCCATGAAGCGGGACTTCTCCCACTTGCCGGCATGCGTCGATGCGTTCGCCTGCGGGATGTGACGCGCGAGCGAGAGCATCAGCGACAGCGCGTGCTCGGCGGTGGTGATGGCGTTACCAAACGGGGTGTTCATGACCACGACGCCCCGTGCGGTACACGCGGTCACGTCAATGTTGTCGACACCAATGCCGGCTCGGCCGACGACCTTCAGCCGCGGAGCCTTCGCCAGCAACGACTCGGTCACCTGGGTGACTGACCGCACGGCGAGCCCGTCAAATTCGCCGATGACGTCCTCGAGTTCCTCGACCGAGAGTTCAGACGACTGCACCACCTCGATGCCGTGCTCCTCGAATACCTTGCCGGCAAGGCTCGACATCGAGTCGGAGATCAGAACACGCGGAGAAGTCATGCTCAACCCTCCCGTCCATCGATCGCGCGGCGTACCTGAACATGCGCCCAGTCCAGCCAGGGGGTCAGCGCACGGATGTCCGCCGCGTCGACGGTGGGACCGCCCCAGATGCGAAAGCCCGGCGGCGCGCTGCGATAGTTGGCGATGTCGTGGGCAATGCCCTCATCGGCAAGCGTTGCGGTCATTGACTTTATCTGCCGTTGAAGTTCCTGTGGGGGAAGCGCGGTCAGCGCAGGGTCGATGACCGTCAGACACATCGATGTCGGCGAGCGTGTCGCAGGTTCTCGCGCCAACCACTCGACCCAGTCGCTACGCGCGACCCAGTCGTCGAGCGCCGCCGCGTTCTCTGCCGTGCGCCGGTGCAACGCGGCGAGCCCGCCGAGCGCGTCCGCCCAGTCGAGCGCCGAGTGCAGATCCTCGACAGCCAGCATGCTCGGCGTGTTGATCGTGGCACCCTCGAATATGCCTTCGATCAGCTTGTCGCCCTTGCAGAGCGTGAACAGCTTCGGCAGCGCACGCGGTGCCGGCATCGATTCGAGGCGTTCGACCGCACGAGGTCCGAGCGCGAGCATGCCGTGCGCCGCCTCGCCGCCGAGTCCCTTCTGCCACGACCACGTGACCACATCGAGGCGCTCGAAGTCGAGTGGCATCGCATACGCGGCCGAGGTCGCATCGCACAGGACAAGTCCCTCCCGTCCGGCGTTCAGCCAATCGAGATCCGGCACGCGGACACCACTGGTCGTGCCGTTGTAGACGAACACGACATCGTGCCCGGCGTCCACGGCAGCGAGATCCGGCAGCTCGCCGTAGTCGGCCTCGAGCACGTTCAAACCGGGCAGGCCGAGCGCGCGCAAGTCGTTCGACCAGTCCTTCGAGAAGCTCTCCCAGACCAGCGCGTCGACCGGCCGCGATCCGAGCAGCGACCACATCGCCATCTCGAAGGCCCCGGTATCGGAGCCCGGCACGATGCCGAGCCGCCAGTCGGACGGCAGCTCGAGCAGCTCGGCGGAGCGCGAGATGGCGAGTGCGAGCCTCTCCTTCGGTCCGGCGGCACGATGGCTGCGGCCGAGACTGGCGGTGTCCAGCCGGGACAGCTCCCATCCCGGATGCTTGCGACACGGGCCGGACGAAAAGCGTGCGTCGGATGGGCGCACGGAAGGCTTCGCGACGGAGCGCGACGCGGGATGGATCACGGTGACAACCTCTGGTCGTGTGGTGGTTTGCTCCACCAGGCGCCGGCAGGCTAGCACGCCTTCGAACACTATCCGGTAGCGAAACGAAGAGCGCTCGCATTGCGATTCCGGTATGCGCCTCGTGCCAGAGCCAAACGAGTTCGTCTACTTTTAGATACCCAACTGCTCCCGCCCCAGCTCCGTCAAATCATCAACTGTCGCACGCCCCACGAGATCAACCGCATGGTCCTCTGCCGCAAAGTCCGGCGCACTCCTTCCTGCAAGAAAACTGTCTGCCGGTCGACGAGCATATGCCTCATTCCTCGCACATTCAGGTGAAGCGCCGATACAGATGACATTCGCAAACTCGTGCCCGTCGTGTACGTTGCCGACCGCGTGGACGACATACGGATGCCACCACACAGTATCGCCGGGGTCGACGACGGGAATCGGCACGATGCCATCCATGAGATCCGGATGCCAGTGCGCGTCGACGCCGAGCGCGCGACCCGGTTGGGGCGAGACAGAATTCGCCGTCGTCGACATCGCGCTGCAATCCGCGCAGCAGCCAACTCCGGCGCGGGATCGCGTTGACTGTCTCGCGCGGCACGGCGCCGTCGGCGAGCATCTGGCAATCAACCTCAGGAGGGATTCGGCGATCAGCTATACCCGGTTCTGATGCATGGGCTGGGCATGGCGGACGAATGGCCTGCGATCCATCACGATCCCGATCACCCCGAGTTCTATGAAGGGGAGCTCGAGCCCGGCATGGTTATCTGCGTCGAGAGCCATGTTGGCGAAGTTGGCGGCTACGAAGGCGTCAAGCTGGAAGATCAGGTTCTGGTGACAGAGACGGGGCCGATCACGCTCAGCCGCTATCCCTTCGAGGAAGACTTGCTGGCCTGAGGTGGTGAAATCGAGCGGGCCAGCACCTTTATTTCTCGTTGCGTTCAGACACCGGCGAGTGAGTTGATCGAGACGACGCCTGAATATTCTGCTGGCGTCGAATTCGCACCCCTCTGCCTACACCGTGCCACCCAGAGATCCCTCGAGTTGGGCCATTTCCTGCCCTCCTGCCATCAGATCCTGTAGTTCCTCCGCCGTGATTTCGTCTTTCAATGCGGTGCCGAGCGTCTTGCCGCGATTGAGTACCGTGTAGCGATCGCCGACTGCCATGGCATGACGCACATTGTGGGTGATGAAGACCACGCCAACACCCTGTGTTCGAACGCGATCAATCGTTGCCAGGACGTTCGACGTCTGCCGTACACCGAGCGCAGAGGTCGGCTCATCGAGAATCAGTACCTTCGCTCCGAAGTACACCGCACGAGCAATCGCGACAGTCTGCCGCTCACCGCCTGACAACGTTCCCACGGCCTGATCCGGCGCTCGCAGATTGATACCCATCTTCTTCATCTCGTCAACAGCTGCCTTGCTGGCCGTTTCGGTATCGAAGCGCTTGAAGAGCCCTCGACCCTTGGTCGGTTCGCGGCCCATGAAGAAGTTTCGGGTAACGGACATCAGGGGGATCATCGCCAGGTCCTGAAAAACGGTGGCGATACCCGCTTCCATCGAATCCCGAGGGCTGTCGAAGTCCATGGGCTTGCCTTCGAAGTGGATCGATCCGTGGGTGGGCTTGTGCACCCCGGACATGGTCTTGATGAAGGTTGATTTGCCAGCGCCATTGTCACCCAACAGGCAGTGGCATTCGCCAGGGCGGACATCAAAAGAGACACCGGCAAGCGCAATGACGTTGCCGAAGTGCTTTTCGATATTCTCCATGTGAACGATTGGTTCAGACATCTCAGCGCTCTCCCGTGACTCGCTTGCGAATCATGTTGTTGAACAGCACCGCGATCAGGAGCATTCCGCCGAGGAACACCAGATACCAGTCCTGATCAATCTGTGTGTAACTCAGGCCGATCAGCACCATGCCGAAGATGATGGCACCGAAGAATGCGCCGATCGCCGAGCCATAACCGCCTGTCAGCAGGCAACCGCCGATAACGGCCGCGATGATCGCTTCGAATTCCTTCTGGAAGCCGCGTCGCGCATCGGTCGACCCACTGTCCAGAACCGTAATGATCGCAACCAGGGCAGCACAGCCTGCCGTTACCATGAACAGACTGACCTTCACGCTACGAACCGGTACACCCGAATTCGATGCCGCATTGGCATCACCACCAGACGCGAATATCCAGTTACCCACCGGTGTTCGCAACAGAACATAGGTAGCCAATACCGCAATCACGATAAACCAGAGAATTTCAACGGGAATTCCGGTCACTTTGGGCTTGCCGTTGGCGAACGTATCGATCAGGCCCATCTCGCCCAGCTTCACGAACAAGCCGGGAAAGGCATCGCCACTGAATATCGGCGTGAGAAAATCGTCTTCGGTGGCTGCGCGTACTCCGCGTAACTGTGTGGATCCATCTGTCGCCCATTTGAGACCGACCAACGACAAACCGCGGTAGATGAACAGGAAGGCGAGAGTGACTATGAATGAGGGTAAGCCGCTACGAATCACGATCTGGCCATTGATGGCGCCGACAACGGCCGCGAACAGTAGCGTCAGCGGGATTGCCATGATCAGCGAAAGTTCGAAATTGGTGATGCAGGCTGCAAAGAAGAGCCCGATGAACGCAATCATGGAGCCAAGCGACAGATCGAATTCGCCACCGATCATCAACAGGGCAGCACCGATGGCAAGAATGCCCAGCTGAGCTGCGGGCGTCATGAAATTCATGACACCCGACAGGGTAAACATGGAACTGTCGGCTGTGAACAGAAAAAATACGGTGACCAGCACAACGCCCGCGATGGCGCCCAACTCCGGTCGCTTCATCAAGCCGGTCATCATGGACTCGGACTTGACCCGTTCGTCAGTTGTCGAGGCGGTTTCGTCAGCCATTCACTACTCCATTTCCTGTTGTCCTGGAAACGGGGCGCCGGCTGACGCCCCGCTCTACAAGTAGGGTACTAACGGATGCCTTTGGAGGACAGGTCAATGACCTGAGCGGCCTTGTCGGCGGTGATGAGATTGGGGCCAGAGGGAACATCGCCACCGGGCATGAGGCCGAATTCTGCATGCAGTGCCAGAAACACGACGGGCAGGTAGCCTTGCAGGTATTGCTGCTGGTCTACAGCGAAGGCTGCCTCGCCGTCCACGACCGACTGCAGGAAGTTGCCAGAGAGATCGAATGATCCGATGGTGACTTCGCCCGCACGTCCGATCGCGTCGACTGCCGCCACCGAAGGCTCGCCGGCAAGTGAGGCACCGAGTGCCATGACTGTATCGATGTCTCCATCCGAGTCCAGAGCAGCCTTGACCTTGGCTTCGATTTCACCCGGATCATTGGTGGTGGGCAGTACGACAACTTCTCCCCCGAACCCTTCCTCGAATCCGGAACACCGATCGTCGAGTGAAACGTTTCCGACTTCGTGATTGATGCACAAGGCCTTGCTACCGCCAAGCTCAGCCATCTGCGTACCCGCGGCCTTGCCTGCGTCGTATTCGGACTGACCCACGTGCAGCAAAACACCCAGTTCCTTGGCTGCATCGCCGCCCGAGTTCATGGATATCACAGGAATGCCGGCGGAAATCGCGTTCTCGACAGAGGGACCGAGCGCGTCAGCATCCGGCATGGATATCACGATTCCATCTGGCTCCTGATTGACCGCCGCATCGATCAGCTGGCTCATGGCAATCATGTCGAAAGTCTCTGGAGCGCGGTATTCAACATTCGCTCCGGTGTCTTTCGCTGCCCGCTCGACGCCGTTCTTGACGACTGACCAGAAGGGATCACTCGCCTGTCCGTGGCTCACAACGATGATGTCGACGGCCATCACCCCCGGTGCTGTCGCCAGCAGCGCAGCCGCGACCGCGCTTTGTACGATCTTTCTCATGCCTTCTCTACTCCTCAAGTGGTTATGGGTGTCGTTCACAATGGGCGGTTGCCCACTGTCAGCTCATGATCAACTAACGTCGAGATGGTGCTCCACCGCCAAGGTATATTGAAGCAGGCATCGAGACTGTGCAAATGATTCAAACGCAAGCCTGAAGGGGATGCCGGCAAGGGAGTGTTGCAATCCCTTGTCGACATGTGCTAACCGGCATGACTCATGTGTATTTCGATATCCAACAGGATTATCAGCCATCGCCACGGTGGCTCTTCGCTCGAGCTACTGGCGCCGCTACTCGGAGTTCAGCTTCAACACGACGTTTCTGAACCTGAACTTGACACCTAACTGCGAGCTTTCCCAGGCTGGCAGGATGACGAAGGGTTTGACTATTCCGACAAGCTGATCGTCACTCAATCCCAGTTCAGACACATTCATGGACACGCTGTGCCACTGTCCAGCAGGATAGGCATCAGGGCCTCCCAGAAAGATATCCGGGCCGCTGGTAGAGGATTCCATCTTTATCGCCATGCCGCTGGAGTTGGCGTAGTCATCGACTAGCAACTCGAATTCCAGCGTGCCATTGGCAGCATAGGCACTGATATTCTGCGAGTTTCCGCTCACGATCACGATGCCCTTGTCGGTATCCTGCAAATCATTGGCGTACTCGACACTGACTTCTGTCTCTATCCCATTGCCTGCAACCGTCAAGTTGATCAGTTCCGGCACAGGACTCCAATCGCTTCCCGTTCGCGCGGTGTAAATCTCCACGTTGGCGTTCCAGGCTTCGCTCGCGAAAATGACTGATTCTTCTTCATTCAGTTCTTCGGCTGGCAAGCCTGCCAGTACTTCGCAACTCAAAGCGTCATCAGCCGGATCGACCGATCTCGGCACGATGCGTACATTCCCGAGATCGAACTCCGCTTCGCCATCAGTGAAAAACAGAAAAGGTGTGTTCATCAATGCGTAGTTCATGCCTTCGTCAGCCAGACAACGCAAGGGGACTTTCAGCGTGCTCCATTCCTCCGATGGTGCCGGCATAAACGCTTGAAAGTTTATTTCGCCCAGGCACGGATGCACGCAGTGCTGGGACAAGTTGAATGCCTGTGTAGGCGATTGCTGCACACGCAGGTCAAACTGCAGGGTTGAATCTGCGTTCAGATAGCTTGTGCTGTCTCTACCCTGCTCATCTTCATACTGAAGATATACCTGTGCCGGGTTGCCTCCATCAAACTGCACATGCACGGCGTCATACTGACCCTGATAATTGACCGGTGACGTGCTCACATCTCCCTGATCGGTATCCTGTTGTCCGGAAACCGGAATTCCTGCCCAACCATTGCCAGAGCCGGATATGCGCAGCACGAATTCACCGCCGGCATTGCGACCATACATTTCCAGCGGCGCTGTCGCCAGTTCGGTACTTGGCGCATCCACACCGCAACCGAAGTCTCTGTCGTCGAGTGGGAGTGGGCCGAGTGATTCAACCTCTTCGGCATAGCCAAGGCCGTAGCCGTAGGCGAACAAGGGTTGGTGATCGACGATACTGTCCTGCTCGAATTCCGGAGGCATGTAGCCAGGGATGTGCGACGCAACACGATTGACGGTGGTATCGCACTGGGTATTTGGCCAGCTATACGACAAGCGACCACTGAAATCCGCGCCATCGATGCCATAAAGTACGTCCACAATACCGCCCGCTTCCGT
>Ga0209828_1000293_pt1 | contig 49019 bp, 40 predicted proteins | sample MaitaG_FD_187429 | JGI IMG/M metagenome (GOLD analysis project Ga0209828, IMG submission 187429) | Marine algal microbial communities from Maine, USA - Maine_Asex2 metaG (SPAdes) (version 2) | ecosystem: Host-associated > Algae > Red algae > Unclassified | place: Maine, USA | collected 2015-01-05
ACCAATATGTTCATACGCCCGTCAGCGCAGGAACTGTCCAGATTTGAACCTGATTTTGCCGTTCTGAACGCCGCCTCGGTAGTTAATCCAGACTGGCAAGAGCAGGGTTTGAATTCAGAGAATTTCGTCGCCTTCAACTTCAGTGAAAAAATTCAGCTGATCGCTGGAAGCTGGTACGGCGGTGAAATGAAAAAAGGCATGTTTTCTTACATGAATTTTCTGCTTCCTTTGCAAGGTATCGCCTCCATGCACTGTTCTGCCAATATGGGTGAAGAGGGAGATACCGCAGTGTTCTTTGGGCTATCGGGAACTGGCAAAACAACCCTATCGACAGATCCCAAAAGAAAACTCATCGGCGACGATGAGCACGGTTGGGATGATGAGGGCGTATTTAACTATGAAGGTGGATGCTACGCCAAGACGATCAGACTCAGTGCTGACGCTGAACCGGATATTTTCGCAGCTATTCGGCGCGATGCATTGCTGGAAAATGTTGTCGTCGATAATGACGGTCTAGTGGATTATGACGATGGAAGCAAGACAGAAAACTCTCGGGTGTCCTACCCGATTTACCACATTGATAACATTGTAAAGCCGGTTTCCAAAGCAGGGCATGCAACAAGAGTCATTTTTTTAAGTGCTGATGCTTTTGGTGTATTGCCAGCGGTGTCTATGCTAACGCCAGAGCAGACGCGTTATCATTTCCTTTCCGGATTTACCGCAAAGCTTGCCGGCACTGAGTTGGGTATCACGAGCCCGCAACCAACCTTCTCGGCCTGTTTTGGTAAAGCGTTTCTGAGTCTGCATCCGACAAAGTATGCCGACGAGCTTGCAAAGCGCATGCAGGCTTCTGGTGCCAGGGCCTATCTTGTCAACACAGGGTGGAATGGCTCTGGTAAACGTATTTCGTTAAAAGCTACTCGCGCCATTATCGATGCAATACTAAATGGCGAACTGGACGATGCAGAGAGCGCGACTATTCCCGTGTTTAATTTGCAAGTGCCTAAGCAGGTAACAAGTGTTGATTCAAGCCTACTGGATCCGAGAAATACTTATGACTCCAGGGGCGAATGGGAGGCAAAAGCCGAAGATCTGGCCAAGCTGTTTATTGACAACTTTGTGCAATACACCGACACCGACAGTGGACTTCAGTTAGTTAGCGCCGGTCCTTTTCTGGATAAACACTAGGGTAAACAGCGGTCGCTATTCGTAAAGTAACGAGGGCGAGGTGCTGTCCTGATGGTCCGTCAACATCATACTCAAGGATTCTGAAATATGAAGTTGACGGACCATAGTAGTGCGTCTTTGTTATCGCAAGCGGGACGCCTTGTCCCTGAGATTTTTCAGACTGGCAGACAAACGAATTTCATCCTGTGAGCCTGTCTCAACTTCGCGCAGTGCAAGCTCGATCTGGCTTTGAGCTCGCGACAGTTCGTCCAGAGCTTCGAAATAACGCGCTAACGATTCATGACTTCCTGCCTCATCGCCTAACTGCTGCTGGATGCTGGCCAATTGTCGCCAGGCAAGCGGATCTGGATTGACAGCGCGTCGTATATACCGCGTAGCTACATTCAAGGCACTTCGTAATTTTCGTGTCTTGATCAATGTGTCCAGTCGCTTTTCGACAATTGAATATCGGTCAGGATACAGGTCGGACAAGGCCGCAAGCCTGTTATCGGCATCAGCGCTGTTGCTGTCGCTTTCGATATCTGCGCGTAGTAGTTCAACCATGGGACTGGTTGCCACAATGGAATCAAGGGTGTCCAGATATTTTCTGGCATCGGCCTGACCGCTGTCACGCTGAGCCTTTAGCGCCAATGCGTAAGCGTTTTGAGGTGTGGCCTTGCGTTCATACTGAGACTTGTAGAGTCGCATGGTTTGCGCAGGATCGGTTGATGTCAAAACCATCAGACGTGCCTTGAATAGTTCGAACTCGACAGATTTTACCCGTGCCAGAGTGGGTTTAGTGCTGGCGCGATCTGCAGCTTCTGCTATTCGATTGTTGTCCAGCGGGTGAGTACGCAGGTACTCAAGAGTCAGGCCAGAGGTGTTGAGCGAATTTTTACGACGCAATATGTTGAAAGCCTCTGCCATAGCACGAGGGTCGTAATCAGCATTAGCCAGAATTTCGATACCGATTCTGTCGGCTTCCACCTCGTTACCGCGAGTGAAGTTGATCGACGATTGCTGGCTCGCTGCCAGGCCCGAAATGAGTGCCGCCTGTCCTGCCTGTGCATTGGCCTGACCTATAATAATAGCCGCTAACACTGCTGCAGCTGCCCCAAGCGAGGCCTTGTTTCCGGTGGCGAATGCGCGCGCATGATGCCGCTGCGTAACGTGGGCAATTTCATGGGCCACAACGCTTGCCAGCTGTTCTTCGTGATTCATGGCAGCAATGAGCCCGGAATTGATTCCCACATAACCTCCGGGGATAGCAAACGCATTGATTTGTGGATCGTCAATTACGAAGAAAGTAAAGTTATCGATGTCCACTCTGCCGGTAGCAAGAACCAGCCGATTGCCCAGGGTCTGAATGTACTCGCCTATTTGTACATCTCGCACCAAAGGCAAACTGGCCCTGATCTGGCGCATGAACTGTGCCCCGATAAGCTGTTCTTCGACCAGCGACAGTGCCGCGTCAGCAGGTTCTCCCATGCTGGGCAGGTTTTGTTGAGCATGAACCGTGGTTAGCGAGAACGCCATGATCAAGCCCAGCAAACGAGAGATTGCTGAGTAATACAACTCTTGCCTGCTGATGCTTGCCAGTCTGATCAGTGCAGTGCAGGGGTTCAGAAATCCCACGGCGATAAGTTTGGCTGATAACAAAGACGCTGAATATGTTGGCTGAGTTTTCAAGGCAAAAACGTAGAGAGGCTCAGGATGTCAGGCTCGAGGAGCCGGAATCAGAGTGGGTCAAGCGATGGCTTGTTTTCATGCTCAATCCTGATTTAGAAGTGGAAAAGGGCTATCAGTTCCAACACCTGTTCAATTAGTTAGCGGCTGGGCTAGCCAATTATGTGGCTTTTCAAACTATTAAAGCGCCGCGGATCAATAGAAATATGTGAATCGGTCTGGATTTGACTTGCGCATATGCCCCATTTTACGTTGAGATAATCTATCACGAGTATTTAGTTGCCTTCGCAATCGTCCACCACCTCCCGTTATACGTGACGAGAGGCTATACTGCCTACGTCTGGAGGTTTGACACAATCCGGCCAGCTAGCAGGTTAGTCACTTTTGCGTTCTACCTCTCGCAGTAAGTGATACGGCGGTCCACCCACCACCGCCAACAAACAGGTACCGAACCTAACGCTGCTTGCCGCCTCCCTGACATTCGCAATGCTCCGGCAGCAATTGCGCTGACAGCTAATTTTGCAGCGGGCTTGAGGTATTGCATCAGCCCACTGCCCGATTTATGGCGGCGCTTGAGCTTTCAAGCATGACAATCTGATCATCAAAACAATTTTCAACCGTATAAGCCAGAAGCGGGCAGGGCTTGCGCTGATGCGCTGTCTCGTTCGGCGACTTGCACAGGTTTAAAGAAGAGGATTTATCGTTGGAACTTTCAGGTGGTGAAGTACTTATCGAGTCGCTCAAAGAGGAAGGCGTTGAATTCATATTCGGCTATCCCGGTGGCGCTGTTCTGCACATCTATGATGCGCTTTACGAGCAAAATTCCGTAAAGCATATTCTCGTGCGCCACGAGCAAGGCGCAACGCATGCCGCCGATGGCTATGCGCGGGCAACCGGTAAGCCGGGCGTGGTATTGGTGACCTCGGGTCCGGGCGCCACGAATGCGGTAACAGGTATAGCCACCGCCTTCATGGATTCCATACCGATGGTCGTCATCTCCGGGCAGGTGCAAAGCCGCTTCATTGGCAGTGATGCGTTTCAGGAAGTTGACTGCGTAGGTATTACCCGTCCGTGTGTCAAGCACAATTTTCTGGTCGATTCTTTGGAGAACTTTGCCGAAACAATAAAAAAAGCGTTTCATGTGGCAACTACAGGACGCCCGGGTCCTGTAGTAGTGGATATACCCAAGGACTTCACCACACCAGGCATCAAGGTTCCTTTCGACTATCCCAAAACCGTCAACATGCGCTCCTACAGCCCGGCTGAACAAGGCCATCCGGGACAAATCAGGAAAGCTGTCGATCTGATTTTATCCGCCAAGCGTCCCATGATTTATTCCGGAGGTGGGTGTGTGCTGGGTGATGCAGCTTCGCAACTGACAGAATTTACCGAGCTGCTGGGTTATCCCATCACGCAGACATTGATGGGGCTGGGAGCTTTTCCGGCGTCCAATAAACTGAACCTTGGTATGCTGGGTATGCACGGCACCTACGAAGCTAACATGGCGATGCACGATTGCGACGTGCTGATTGCCATCGGTGCCCGTTTCGATGATCGGGTAACAGGAGAGCTGGAGAGTTTTTGCCCGCACGCCAGAATTGTCCACGTCGATGTCGATCCTGCCTCTATTTCCAAAAACGTTAACGTTGATGTACCTATTGTTGGCAATGTCGTGCAGGTGCTTGATGCCATGAATGCCCTGATTCGTGAAACTGACAAGCGTGCAGATCCTGCGGATATTGCATCTTGGTGGGCGATTATCAAGCAATGGTCTGCAACCGATTGCCTGGCCTACAATCAGGGTGACAAACTGATCAAACCTCAGTCAGTCGTCGAATCATTGTGGCGAACCACCAAAGGGGATGCCTACGTGACCTCTGACGTCGGTCAGCATCAGATGTGGGCAGCGCAATTCTATGGTTTTGACAAACCGCGTCGCTGGATCAACTCGGGTGGCCTGGGCACGATGGGTTTTGGTTTGCCCGCAGCCATTGGGGTGCAGCTTGCATTTCCTGATGAGATGGTTGCCTGTGTTACGGGCGAGGCCAGTATCCAGATGTGCATTCAGGAGCTTTCCACCTGTTTGCAATACAGCACACCCATCAAGATCATTTGCCTTAATAATCGTTACATGGGCATGGTGCGTCAGTGGCAGGAATTCAACTACGAAAAGCGCTATTCTCATTCCTACATGGATGCCTTACCGGACTTTGTCAAACTCACTGAAAGCTATGGTCACGTGGGTATGCGAATTGAAAATCCGGCCGATGTGGACAGTGCTATGGAAGAGGCCTTTGCCATGAAGGACAAGCTGGTTTTCATGGATTTCCAGACAGATCAGGCCGAAAACGTTTATCCGATGATAGAGGCGGGTAAGGGCCATAACGAGATGCGACTCAATCCAGCCAGGGAGCTTGCGTAATGAGACGGCACGTTATCTCCGTTCTGCTTGAAAACGAATCAGGTGCCTTGTCTCGGGTGTCCGGTTTGTTTAGTGCGCGCGGCTACAATATTGAATCACTGACGGTGGCGGCTACTCACGATCCGACATTGTCGCGCATGACTGTCGTCTCCATCGGCACTGAACAGACTGTCGAGCAGATCATCAAGCAGTTAAACAAGTTGATCGACGTGGTTCGACTCACTGATCTGACCGAAGTCAATTTCATAGAACGCGAAATCATGTTGCTCAAGGTACGAGCAGTGGATTCAGCGCGCGAAGAACTGAAACGCCTTTGTGATATTTTCCGCGGTAGAATTCTCGACGTTACCGAGAATAGTTACGTCATTGAACTGACAGGCAATGATCACAAGATCAATGCTTTCCTTGATGCGGTAGGCCGTGACAATGTGATCGAGGTGGTGCGTTCCGGTGCCACTGGTATGGCCCGGGGAGATAAAAGTCTGAAGGCGTAACGCTGTTGGCAGGTGGTTGCGCCGTGCTCTGGCGCGACAACATCCAGAGCCTGTCAGAAAACGGCTCTTCAGCCCTTGAAACGAGAGATTGTTTCAAGGGCGATGGTAAGGGGGCGTGTAACGTCCAACTAGCGGTAAACTAGTCAGACACGCAGTTAATACTTGAGATTTCATCATGGCAAGCCCCCACCTGGAACAGAAGCGCCGTTCGCGAGGCATATATCTGCTGCCTAACCTGTTTACGACCTGTGCGTTGTTTGCTGGGTTCTACAGTATTATTCTGGCGTACAACGGCAGCTACGGTAATGCGGGCATCGCCATCATCGTGGCTATGGTGCTGGATGGCTTTGATGGCAGGGTCGCCCGGATGACTAACACAGCCACGGCATTCGGTGCAGAATACGACAGCATGTCCGACATGATCTCATTCGGTATGGCGCCGGCATTTCTTATGTACACCTGGTCGTTGTCTGATCTTAAAGAAGCCCAGTTCGGGCAACTTGGCTGGGTTATCGCTTTTGTCTATACCGCGTGTTGCGGTCTTCGTCTGGCACGCTTCAACGTCGCTGTTGGAACTGCCGACAAACGTTTTTTTCAGGGTCTTGCCTGTCCTTCAGCCGCTGCCATACTGGCCAGTTTCGTCTGGGTCATGTCCGGTCTTGGTGTAGAGGGGGCGGATGTGGTTGTTCTTGCAGCTCTGATGACCCTGCTCAGTGGCATTGGTATGGTCAGCACCTTCACTTACTATAGTTTCAAGGATCTGGGTGACAATCGCAAAGTGCCTTTTGCCATGCTTCTGGCTTTGCTGCTATTGTTCGTGATTACGGCGGTTGATCCACCCAAAATGATTTTGATCGCCTCGGTCATATACGGTTTGTCTGGTCCGGTATATTTTCTATTCCGTCTTTACAGAAAACGTCAGCGTGGTGGTCGAAAGAGTGAGTAAAACGTGCTTTCAGTTTCGATCTCCGGTATCTGCAACAGTGCTTGAAACATGAGTTTCAGTGCTCGACAAATACACTGTATGGAAGCGATGGGTCTTGTGCCTTGGGTATATGCCAGGCAAATCGGTGCTGATCGTTCGCAGACCTTGAAGGTTGAAGATGTCCCTGTTGTGCAACCGCAAGCAGAGCTAACGACAACGCAAATTTCAACAGCTGTCCCGATTCCGGCAGAATCGGATCAGCTAGCCCACTGGCTTGTTCTGCAGCCACTACTACAGCTTACGTATCGAGGAAGCACCACGCATTGCATTGGTTCGCACAGCGCTAATCTGATAGTGGTTTGTCTGCAAGCGGCTGAGCCTGAGCAGCTACCACTCAACAAAGAATGCACGCAGTTATTCGATCTGATGATGCGGGCTATCAATATTGCGCGCACCGGTTATCGACAATGTGCGGTATCGGTAAAACCTGCGGCAGCAGTCGGCCACATCGGCGCACCAGTTCATCTGGAAGACATCCTTGCCAGTAGCACGCGCGGCGTTCTCGTACTGGATCCGCAGTTACACGACGATGCCGCTGACTCGCATTCGGGCAAGATGCTGCTACCTTCATCGTCACTGCCGCTGTGGCGCATTCCACATCCTGACCTGCTGCTGGCAACGCCGGCACTCAAGCGCGTGGCGTGGGAAAAGCTCAAAGTCATACAGCAGGTGTTGGACAACTAGATTTAATGAGTAGTCAGCCACTTACCACTGACATATCGTTTGTGCCTATCTATATCAAGGATGTTGCATCGGTCGGCACTATGGAGAGGCGCAATTACGACTTTTTCTGGACAGATGGTATTTTCAGAGATTGTCTGAAAGCAGGTTATACCTGTCAGATGGTGTTGCTGGGCGATCGGATGATCGGCTACGGCATCATGCAGTTGGCAGCCGATGAGGCGCATATTCTAAATTTGTGTATTGACAAGCCGTTTCAGCGACAAGGTTTTGCCAGATTGTTGCTTGAGCATCTGGTACAACAGGCCGGACAACGCCAGGCCCATACGATATTTCTGGAGGTAAGACCTTCCAACCCCAGGGCAATCGAGCTCTACGAGCGTTCGGGTTTCAATGAGGTCGGCATTCGCAAGGGGTATTACGATGCTACCAATGGACGTGAGGATGCAATCGTTATGGCGCGTAATCTGGTGGGTGAGTACGAGACATCGTTTCGGCAGTAGCGCAACTGTCAATCCGACGATATAATGTCGGGCTGCGATAGAATGCGCCGCTATGCTGAGTGTCGCAGTGATTGCCCAAGAGGCGTCTCCAATCCACTAACGCCCTCTGTTTCAAACACTGAGCAACCTACACTGTGCTGTACGTCAGCACTGTAGTTGCAGGAAACTTTCGCAAATGGCGAACGCCGATTTTCTCGACGAAATAAACAAGCGACGCACGTTTGCGATCATATCGCATCCGGATGCTGGCAAAACGACGCTTACTGAAAAGCTTCTGTTGTTTGGTGGTGCCATACAGCTTGCTGGTACTGTCAAAGGTCGTAAGGCTGCCCGCCATGCCACCTCAGACTGGATGGCGATGGAGCAGGAGCGCGGAATTTCGGTGACATCCTCTGTTATGCAGTTTCCATATGCAGACCATATCGTCAACCTCCTGGATACACCGGGGCATGAAGATTTCTCCGAGGATACCTATCGCACTCTAACGGCTGTCGATTCTGCGCTGATGGTTATCGATGTGGCCAAAGGGGTGGAAGGGCGCACCGAGAAGCTGATGGATGTTTGTCGCTTACGCGCAACCCCTGTCATGACCTTCATTAATAAGCTTGATCGTGAGGGTCGCGACCCCATCGAGCTTATGGATGAAGTGGAGAGTATGCTGAATATTAAATGCGCACCTATCACCTGGCCTATCGGAATGGGCAAGCGTTTCAAAGGCGTTTATCACCTGCATACAGGTGTTGTCCATTTTTATTCATCAACACATGGCGGCAAGATGCTGGAAGGGGAGATGGTGGTTGGTATTGATAATCCCAAGCTGGATGAGATACTGGGCCCCATGGCTGATGAGCTGCGAGAGGAGCTGGAGCTAGTGACGGGTGCTTGTCACGAATTCGATCTCGATGCTTACCTGGCAGGCGAGCTGACGCCTGTGTATTTCGGATCGGCCATCAACAATTTTGGTGTTGCAGAATTACTGGCAGACTTCGTCAAATATGCACCTGCTCCGCTAGCGCGCTCCACCGTTACTCGTGAAGTAAGTCCGCGCGAAGAAAAATTTACAGGCTTTGCTTTCAAGATTCAGGCGAATATGGACCCGCAACATCGTGACCGTGTGGCTTTCGTACGTATCTGTTCTGGTAGTTTTACCAAGGGGATGAAAGTGCGTCACGTACGGCTTGGCAAAGAGGTGCGCTTGAACGATGCATTAACCTTCATGGCGGCAGATCGTGGGCATGTAGAGGAGGCCTTCAGTGGCGACATCATAGGCCTGCACAACCACGGCACCATTCGTATTGGTGATACGTTTACCGTCGGTGAGGAGTTGGCATTTACTGGCATCCCCAATTTCGCACCCGAGCTATTTCGTCGAGCTGTTTTAAAAGACCCTTTGAAAATGAAAGCGTTGCAGAAAGGTCTTGGTCAATTGTGCGAAGAAGGTGCAACTCAGCTGTTCAAACCACTGACCAGCAACGATCTGATCCTGGGTGCGGTAGGTGTATTGCAGTTCGAAGTGGTTGCCCAGCGGCTTCGTGATGAATACAAAGTGGTGTGCCAGTTCGAGACCATTGGTGTACAGCAGGCTCGCTGGATTCGGTGTCCAGATGAAAAAATGCTGGCAGATTTTCGTAAAAAACTGGATATTAATCTATCGCTGGATCATGCTGGCGAGTTGGTTTATCTGGCCCCCACTCGCGTCAACTTGCAAATGTCGCAGGAGCGTTGGCCGGATGTCGAATTTCTGGCGACACGCGAACAAGTATTCAACTAGAATTAGTTTGCGAATGAAAGTTCACTGCTTGTTGAAGCCTAAAGGAGAAAGATATGTTTGCAAAATTGAATTCCCACTAAGGGGATGCGCCTCAGTCAACGTTGAACTTTTTTAAATAAGTCCGCAGAGAAAAAAATGTCCCTATCTCGCTTTACTGCGCCGCTGCATGTCGCCCACCGTCTTGTACGGCGGGTTATCTGCATCGTCATCCCCATTGTTTTGTTTTCATCCGCAGCCCAGGCAGAGTACCTGGGTCTGATAGCAGGCAGAGAGGCGACACCTGCAAGATCCACTGACTTGTCAGTGGAGCTGGGATTTGTCAGCGGTGATCTGGGAGAGGTGGACTACAACAATATTGCTGCCAGAGTGAACTATCGCTTATCACCGGAGGTAATATTCATGGGTACTGCAGGCGTCGCTGAGTTTGGCGAGACTACTGGTGTGCCGTTCGGTCTGGGCGTCATGTATCACTTGTCAAACCAGCGAATCAGTCAAAAAGTTGAGCTGGCAGCCAGAGCCAGTTATCACTTTGGCGATTTCTCAATAAACGAGACTGACGGTGATATTTCTTCGCTCGCGCTTGAGGCACTTGTCAGCGGTGCAGAGCCGCTGATGAACAATGGTTTGTCGTGGTACTCGAATATCAGCTATCACCGAATTACGGTGGACTTTGGCAATCAGGATTCGACCAATGAGCTTGGGCTTGGCGCAGGGCTGGTTCTGCCGACAGGGCTGGGCGAGGCCTATGTCGGGTTTGATCATATAGATGAGTTTTCATTTGGCCTTGGAATACGCTATTTTGTGCAGTAGACGGGCGTGCAATCCAGTGCACACCAGGAAATACGATTAATCGCGTAAAACCTTATGGCGACTATCAACATTGATGTAGTAATCATCGGCGCAGGACCTGTAGGTCTGTTTCAAGTATTTGAACTTGGATTGCAGGGACTTTCGGCAGCGGTTATCGACGCCTTGCCTCAATCAGGTGGTCAGTGCACCGAGCTGTACCCCGACAAGCCTATTTTTGATATACCTGCCGTCCCTGAATGCACGGGACAACAGCTGATTGACAATCTGGAAAAACAGATTTCGCCATTTTCGCCCCAAATGTATCTGGACCAGACAGTTGAAGAGCTCGAGAAGCGCGGCGAACAGGATTTTCATATAAAAACGTCTATCGGCAACGAGTTCCAGTGCAAGGCCGTCATCATCGCCGCCGGTGCCGGGTCGTTTACCCCGGTGCGTGTTCGCACGCCAGGTATCGAGAAATTCGAAAACTCGCAATTGTTCTACCGTGTTCGCGATCCAAAGCAACATGCAGGTCGTGATGTTGTCGTTCTGGGCGGCGGTGATTCAGCACTGGACTGGGCATTGCAGCTTGCGCCTGCGGCAAAGAGTCTGACGCTTGTCAATCGTACAGAGCGTTTCCGGGCAGCCCAGGCATCAGTCGATAAGCTTCTGGCTCTGGAGAGTGCTGGTGGTGCCAAGGTCCTGATGGCAACGCTTACAGGGTTTGGTGAAACCGATGGCAAGCTCAATGAGCTGACGTTTGTACAACGCGATGAGGCTAAAACAGAAGTACGTATCCCGGTCGATGATCTACTAGTGTTCTTCGGCCTTTCACCAAAGCTGGGCCCTGTGGAGAATTGGGGCCTTGCTCTGGAACGCAAGCTTATCACCATCGATCTTGCAAGCTTTGAGACTTCCGTCGCCGGCATCTATGCCATAGGCGATATCAACACCTACGCTGGCAAGAAAAAACTTATCCTGAGCGGTTTCCACGAAGCTGCCATGGCAGCATTCGCTATCAAACAAGCGTTCGAGCCCGATAAAAAAGTCAATTTGCAGTACACCACTACCAGCCCATTGATGCATCAGCGCCTGGGTGTTGATGCAAGTGGTGAGAGTATTGAGCCAGCTAGTTCGTAGTTTTTTTTTCCGGAATAGCGCGAAATAATTAGAGCCGACATGCAGATCGATACATGAAACTGCAACAGCTACGCTGCATCGTCGCCATGATGCAAAATAATCTCAATGTCTCTGAAACCGCTGCCTCTCTGTATACTTCCCAGCCAGGTGTGAGTAAACAGATTCGCGCTCTGGAAGAGGAGATCGGTGTAGAGTTATTCGAGCGCAGTGGCAGGCAGATTGTCTCTGTTACAAACGCCGGTAAAGACATTATCCCGGTCGCCGAGAAGATTCTGGCGGGCACTGAAGATATTCGCAATTTGGGACGACAGCATGCGGACCCCTGCAGTGGTGAACTGAGACTGGCAACAACACATACCCAAGCGCGCTACGTTCTGCCCGACATCATCAAGGCCTTTGGCGAGCACTATCCTCGAGTCAATATACATCTACATCAAGGCACGCCTGCGCAAATGGCTACCATGGTGGAAACAGGGGAGGTTGATTTCGTTATTGCCACAGAAGGTCAACATTTGTATGAAAACTTCGTGATGCTACCTTGCTCGCGATGGAACAGGGCTGTTATCGTCAAGCCAGACCATGCCCTGTTCAAGCTGGCGCAATTGGGCAGCCTGAGCCTGGAGGCACTGGCCAGTTTCCCTATCATCACTTACGTATTTGGGTTTACTGGACGCTCGCAACTGGATCGCGCGTTTACTGCGCGAGATCTAAAACCCAATGTGGTGCTCACGGCAACCGATGCCGACGTTATCAAGACCTATGTGCGTTCGGATCTGGGTGTTGGTATCATCGCCAAAATGGCCTATGAGCCGGAACACGATAACGACCTGAAAGTTCTGGATGCCGCGCATCTATTTGACAGCAGCACCACGCATATCGGTATGCGACAACATCGTGAACTGCGACCATTCATGTATGAATTCATCGAGCAGTTTGCACCTCATCTGACGCATGAACTGGTTGATGCGGCACTGAGCAGTTCATCACGCAATGCACGAGCGCGTCTGTTTGAAGAGGTAAAACTACGGCAGCTGTAACAAAGGCAATCAATTTGCCTGACAACGCTTACCCATAATCCAGGTTTGCTCTATACATCGATCATCCCCCAGCATCATCAGTGTAAACAGGCGCTCCTGCCATGTTTTCTGAGTAGAGATGCGTCTTGCCATTAGTGGTGTTGCTGCTTCGTCAACGACTAGAAAATCTGCCTCCTTGCCAACCGCAAAGTTGCCAATGTGCGCATCCAGGTCCAGCGCTTTTGCACCGCCGAGTGTGGCCATGTAGAAGGCGTGTTCGGGTGTAATGGTATGGCGTTGCAGCTGTTGAATTTTATAGGCCTCATTGACCGAGCGTAGTATTGAGAAGCTGTCACCACCACCGACATCGGTGCCCAGACCGACACGTACCTTGTGTTTTTGTGCCGAGCGCAAATCAAAAAGGCCACTCCCAATGAACAGATTGGAGCAAGGGCAATGGGCCACCGACGCATCGGCTTTTGCCAGACGCCTCCACGCGTTATCTGACAAATGGATGCAATGGGCAAATACGGAGCGTTTGCGTACCAGCTCATAATACTCATACACCGCAAGATAATCTTCGCAGCCCGGGAATAGTGACGCCACCCAATCACATTCATTCGTGTTCTCTGCCATGTGCGTGTGCAGGTGAAGCTCTGGATGCTCCCGTAATAGCTTACCCGCCATAGCCAGTTGATCATTCGTGCTTGTTGGCGCGAAGCGAGGTGTAACGGCGTAACCCAGACGTTCCTTGCCATGCCATTTATCGATTAGCTGCCTGCTTTGATCGTAAGAGCTCTGAGCGGTATCCAGCAAATTTTCCGGGGCATGCCTATCCATCATGACCTTGCCGCAAATCATGCGTAATTTTCGAGATTGCGCCTCAGTAAAGAAGGCATCAACAGACCCAGGGTGGACGCTGCCAAATACCAGAGCTGTCGTGGTGCCATTCTTTAGTAGCTCATCGAGAAAAAAACCGGCAGCGTCGGCAGCATGTGCCTCATCGTGAAACTGCGCTTCGGCGGGGAACGTGTAGCGCTCAAGCCATTCAAGCAGTTGAGTGCCGTATGCCGCGATCACATCGACCTGGGGGTAGTGCACATGCGTGTCGACGAAACCCGGAAGTAACAGCTTGCCGGTTAAATCAATCACGCGTGCACTGTCGGGCACCGTGACGCTATGCACTGAGCCACAGGATGTGACAATGCCGTTTTCCGTTATGAGCACGCCGTCGGGAAAATATTCGATATTGTCGGAGCCGCCCCGGTCAGGATCATCGACACAGTGCAGGATACTGGCTTTAATAGCCTGTAGATCGGAATGGCTCATAGCGGATGCTGCGTAATTCGGCATAAGGGTGGACGGCTGCGTCGCTAGCTTATCTGGCACAACACTGCCAGCACAAGGTTTTAGTGTCACATTTGCAACAACGCAAGGTACACTATCAGCTCGACGTTGGTCTGATATGCACGGCGAGAGATACCCCGCACCCCATGCCGCCAAACAGTTCTCATTTATCTGCCACCGCTCCAACGGCAGGCACCAGCACGGCACCTGCCCGGTTGGTTGTCATGGAAAATATCTCCAAAGCTTATCCGGGTGTGTTAGCTAACGACAATGTCAGTCTGTCGCTGCAGGCGGGCTCAATTCACGCCTTGTTAGGTGAAAATGGTGCTGGCAAAAGCACGCTGGTAAAGATCCTCTATGGCTTGCTTGCGCCAGACTCCGGTACGATTCACTGGCAGGGCAACCCCGTCAATATTTCTGCGCCTGTGGTTGCCCGTGATTTGGGCATCGCCATGGTGTTCCAGCATTTCTCACTATTCGATTCGCTCAATGTGCTTGAAAATATAGCCCTGGGTATGGGTGTTGATGCTAACGACAAATTACGCCAGCGCATTATTGAGGTTTCCACTCGTTATGGATTGCCACTGGATCCCGAGCGTTCGGTTTATACACTGTCGGTAGGTACACGGCAGCGTATCGAAATCGTGCGCTGTCTGCTGCAAGAGCCTCAGTTGTTGATCATGGACGAACCTACCTCGGTACTTACCCCGCAAGAGGTCACAGAGCTTTTCAACACACTTACAGTGTTGGCAGAAGACGGCATGGCGATTTTGTACATAAGCCACAAGCTTGAAGAAATCCGCACATTGTGCAGTGGCGCTACTATTTTGCGTGGAGGTAGGCAAGTTGCCGAAGCCGATCCGCGTAAAGAGAGCGTTGCAAGCCTTGCAGCCCTCATGATGGGCGATGAGCTACCGCCAAGCTCCCAACGCAGGAGCCGGGTAGTTAAAAAACAGGTATTCGCGGTGTCGATGCTTAATTTATCGGCTGCTGACGCTAACGGTGTCAGTTTGCATGACATTAATCTACAAGTTGGCGAAGGCGAAATTGTGGGTATTGCCGGTGTTGCGGGCAACGGTCAGGACGAGCTCCTTCAAGTCATTGCCGGTGAACGAATGGCCACTGATCAAAAACAGATAAGTCTGGATGGACGGCTTATTGGCACTGATGATGCCGGCAGGCGTCGACAATATGGACTGTGCTGCGTACCCGAAGAACGCCTGGGTCACGCGGCCGTGCCCATCTTGTCATTGGTAGAAAACGTATTCCTGACAGCACACCATCGGAAAAATTTACGAACAGCTGGTCTGCTCTCCTATCGACGTAGCCGCAAGTTTGCGCAACAGATCATTGATACCTTCAACGTTAAGTGCCAGGGACCACAGGCATTGGCATCGAGTCTGTCAGGTGGCAACTTGCAAAAATTTATTGTGGGTCGAGAAATATTGCAATCTCCGCGAGCACTGGTCATATCGCAGCCAACATGGGGAGTTGATGCTGGCGCAGCTGTGGCTATTCAAAAAGCCATTGCCGATCTTGCCAGACAGGGGGCAGGGGTTCTATTGATATCGCAAGATCTTGATGAGCTCATGCAGGTTACCCATCGCATTGGGGCTCTATGTGCCGGACGCCTGTCAGCTTTTTATCCTACCCGCCAAATATCGATTCAACAAGTTGGACTATTGATGGGTGGTGAAACGCTTACCGAAGCACCATTAGAAAACGCAGCAGGAGAAAACGCAGCAGGCACTTTGGGAGACGGGCCGTGATCGCCTTGCAAAAACGCGCTAATCCCTCGCAGTTGATGGGCTATCTTGCGCCAATGATCGCCTTGTTTATAACGGTGCTTGCCGGACTTGTATTATTTGCCCTATTGTCGGTACCAGTAGGTGCCGCCTTTCACGCGTTTTTCATCGAACCTGTGAGTAGCGTTTATGGATTGGCAGAGCTAGGCGTAAAAGCTGCCCCTCTGGTAATGATAGGGGTTGCGCTGTCAATCGGTTTTCGTGCCCAGGTTTGGAATATCGGGGCCGAAGGACAATTGATTCTTGGTGCCATTGCCGGCTCGGTAGTAGCACTAGCACTCTACGAGGTGGATGCCTGGTATGTGCTACCTGCCATGATGCTTGCCAGCTTACTAGGTGGCATGGGTTGGGCGGCGGTACCGGCGCTGCTTAAAACGCGTTTTAATGTCAACGAAATTCTGACAAGCCTCATGCTTACCTATGTTGCTGTGCTGCTATTGTCGTGGCTGGTTGCCGGACCCATGCGTGATCCGGACGGCTTTAATTTTCCCGAGTCTCGTCTGTTTCATGATGCAGCAACGTTACCAAAAATTCTGTCGGGTACTCGCCTGCATATAGGTGCTTTGGTGGCTATCGGCCTGGTGTTGGCTGGCTGGATTTTGCTGTCGCGCACCTTATTGGGTTTTGCGCTGAAGGTGAATGGCGCAGCGCCTCGTGCAGCAAGCCATGCCGGATTTAATCAGTCGCGTCTGATCTGGATTGCCTTGCTTATGGGTGGAGGCTGTGCCGGTCTTGCCGGCTTGTTCGAGGTGGCGGGTCCCATCGGTCAATTGCTACCGAGCATTTCACCCGGATACGGGTTCACCGCAATCATCGTAGCGTTTTTGGGGCGTCTGCATCCGGTCGGCGTGTTGTTTGCCGGTTTGATCATGGCCTTGTCGTATCTTGGCGGGGAGTCGGCACAGATAACATTGAATCTACCGCTGGCGGTGACGGGTGTTTTTCAAGGCATGTTGCTGTTCTTTCTTCTGGCAACTGATGTGCTGATCTATTACTCCATCGTCTGGAAAAAACCACAGCGTGTCACACTGCAGCGTGCTATCGACGCAAATTCCAAAGATCAGGTGCACGAACATCAAGAGATTCTGCACCGATGAATGAAACGCTGATACTAACCCTGCTGACGGTTATTACTGCCGCCACGCCGTTAGTGTATGCCGCCATTGGCGAGCTTGTGGTGGAGCGTTCCGGGGTGCTGAATCTGGGAGTAGAAGGCATGATGCTGGTAGGTGCTGTATGCGCCTTTGCTACAGCTCATTACACTGGTGCTGCTTCCGCTGGAATAATCGCTGGCATCCTCTCGGGTATGCTCATGGCTGGGCTATTCGGGTTCCTCACGTTAACCTTGCAATCATCCCAGGTGGCAACCGGTTTGGCGCTGACTATTTTTGGTGTGGGTGTCAGTGCGTTGATAGGTCAGCCTCTGGTCGGTGTGGCTTATGAAGGGCTGCACGCATTTGACATACCTTTTCTCAGTGATATACCGTTGCTCGGTCGCCTGCTATTCAGTCACGATATTCTGGTTTACGGATCGTTTGCCCTGGTAGCGGCGGTTGCACTATTTCTCAATCACAGTCGAGCGGGGCTAGTTTTGCGATCAGTGGGTGATTCGCACGACGCCGCTCATGCCCTGGGTATCAAGGTATTGCGAGTCCGGTATCTGGCCACTTTATTCGGTGGTGCCTGCGCTGGCCTTGGTGGTGCTTATCTGTCGATGGTATATACCCCGATGTGGGTCGAAAACATGAGCTCAGGGCGTGGCTGGATAGCGCTGGCACTCGTGGTATTTGCCGTCTGGCAGCCGGGTCGACTCCTGTTGGGGGCCTACCTCTTCGGCGGTATCAGCATCCTGCAATTACATGGTCAGGCGCTGGGAATAAATGTGCCATCGCAGCTGATGTCAATGCTACCCTACCTCACCACTATCGTCGTCCTGGTGCTTATGTCTCGGGATCGCGGTCGTATCCGACGTAATGCGCCTGCCAGTATAGGTCGGGCATTTCACCCGACAACTTAACCTGCTTACAGGCTAGCGGCGCGCGTCAAGTCCTGACAACTACTATTGGAGATTTACATGTCGATTAATTGGTCACTCAAACGCACAGGTATCGCACTCGCGGCGGCCCTCGCGTCTAGTGTTCTTGTGGGCGCGATTGCGGCCGATCCTGTCAAAGTGGGATTTGTCTACGTGGGGCCGGTCAGCGATCATGGCTGGACTTACCGGCACGATCTTGGCCGACAGGCTATTGAAGCTCAGCTTGGCGATAAAGTGGAAACCACCTTTGTAGAAAGCGTGGCTGAAGGCGCAGATGCCGAGCGCGTCGTGCGCAAACTTGCAAGCACTGGCCATGATCTGATTTTCACCACTTCATTTGGTTTTATGAATCCAACAGTTAAAGTGGCCAAGGATTTTCCCGATGTAAAGTTTGAACATGCAACGGGTTATAAACGATCAGACAATGTCTCCACCTATGCGGCACGCTTCTATGAAGGTCGTTCTGTTCTGGGCACCATGGCTGGCATGATGACCAAGACCAATACAGTGGGTTATATCGGCTCTTTCCCTATCCCGGAAGTTGTACGTGGTATCAATGCTTTCACCATCGCCATGCGCGAAGTAAACCCCGATGCCATTGTTAAAGTGGTCTGGGTAAACAGCTGGTACGATCCGGGTAAGGAAGCTGATGCGGCCAAGGCACTTATTGATCAGGGCGCCGATATAATCACTCAGCACACCGACTCACCAGCCCCTTTACAAGTGGCGGAAGAGCGAGGCGTTTACGCTTTTGGTCAAGCATCGGATATGTCTGCATTCGCGCCCAAAGCGCAACTGACATCCATCATCGATTACTGGGATGACTACTATGTCGAACGTGCCACAGCAGTGGTAGACGGCACATGGGAGTCGCAGGATACCTGGGGCGGCATCGCCTCTGGCATGGTTGGTTTCCCTGAATACAGCGCTGATGTTCCCGATGATGTACGAGCCGCTGCTGATGTCGTAAGAGAAGGCATCATTGACGGAAGCTTGCATCCGTTCCAGGGCCCTATTTTGAGCCAGACAGGTGAGGAGTTGCTGGCAGAGGGTGAGGTTTACGACGACGAGACTCTACTGGGAATGAACTTCTACGTTGAAGGCGTTCAGGGTGAGCTGCCGAAGTAGTCTGAACATGAATAAGCACGCCCCAAAGCGTGTGATCCAGTTTCTACCGACAGCCCTCATCGCTTGGCCCCGTCATAACATACTCAAGCCCTATCATCCCCGCGAAAGCGGGGACTCATAGCCGTGGGTGAGGATTCAAACCGAATTCTTTGCCTTCGCAAAATTGACGCATGTTGGCACTAAGGGCAGATAACCAAGGGCAGATAAATGGCACGTCAAACGCCTCGCTCAGATTTCGAACTCTGACCAGACAGGGCAATGATCCGATGGCTTTTCCATAGCGCGGATTTCGTAGTCGATACCGCTATCCACCAGCGTTGGAGTCATGCTGCGAGTGCATAACAGGTGATCGATACGAAGCCCGCGTTTGGGATCGCGATCAAATCCTTTGCTTCGATAGTCAAACCAGCTGAATTTATCATCCTTGCCCGGATACTTGATGCGATAACTGTCATCAAGCCCCCAATCGCATAACGATTGAAACCATTCGCGTTCCTCTGGAAGGAAGCTGGTAGCACCCTGCCGCAACCAGCGTTTGACGTTGTCAGGGCCAATGCCCAAGTCCTCGTGAACCGGCGCTACATTAAAGTCACCGATTATCATGAGATTGTCTGACGGCGCGTGTTCAGTCTCGATTTTTTGTTGCAGGTCAGCATAAAACTTGCGCTTGGCTGGAAACTTGACCGGGTGATCGCGTTTTTCGCCTTGCGGGAAATAGCCGTTAATAACAGTAACCGGGTTGCCCAAGGGGCTATCGACTGTTGCCGTTATCAGCCTTCGTTGCGCATCTGGTTCGTCAGTTTTAAAACCAATCTGCACATCACGCATTGCTGTCCTGGATAGCATGGCAATGCCGTAGTGCGTTTTCTGGCCAGCGAATGCGCAATGAAAGCCCATTTTTTCAAGGGCATCGACAGGGAAGTCTGCGTCTACGACTTTGGTTTCCTGAAGGCCGATGACATCCGGCTTGCACATATCAACCAGCGCTTGTAGTTGATGCAGACGCAAGCGAACGCTATTGACGTTGAATGACACTATCCTCATGGCAGTTTCCGATTACTCTCTTGCCAGCCACTATTGCCGAGCTGACAGGCTCCTAACTATTGAACATAACACGTACAGATACGGCTCGTGCATGCGTGCCACTCAAGGCCTGAAGTAGCTGCTTACGGCGCTCGTCGAGCAAGTCAATCTCTACCTGTTGTACCGATGGGTTTACCCGGGCAAGACTGACCAGACGTTCACGCTCTTCGTCAAAGACAGTAATAATATCTTGCCGAGCTGTTTCAACAAGATCGGGCAATGATTGATCGGCCAGAGACGCAGACTGATCTATCAGTTTTTCCAGTGCATCGCGGTTTTTCAGTATGATCTTGCGTAGAGAATTACGATCGTAACGCTGCTTGAGACTATCCAGTTCCACGCCTTCAAGGGCTTCTGAGTAATCGCGACCATCAATACCTACACACCATGTCTGGACACGCGCAGGTAAATATCTTCCGATATTAAGGACGGGGTCGGCTGTGCATTGCAAAACATAACTTGCCTCGACAAATGTCAGTGTTTTCGGAATTTCCTGGCATTTGATGACCTGACAGTCAGCTTGACCAAAACCTTCATCAAGTATCAGATCCATACAGGCTCTGACCATGGGGTGATCCCAGCTCAGGTATGTAAAATCCTCGCGTTGCAGTGCCGTTGTTCGTTCAAACGTTAACGTCATCCCGCCACTGGGCAGATGAGGAAAATGCTCCACCTGCATGTGATCGCTAGGATGAATGATCCAGTGATCGCGTTGCTCTGCTACATCAACACCAAACCTGTCGAATACGGCATCCATAAAATCCTGCAGATCGTAGTTACGATCCATACGTGCAAGCGCGTCAAGATGTTCCTGAATGAGCTCGGGGCGATTGGAGTTAAGTTCCAGCAGACGATCACGTCCTGCCTCCAGCTCGGTATCAAGTTCAAGTCGTAGTTCTCTGGTATCAGCTACCAGAGTGTCTAATGCCTTTTTGCTAACACCTGCGATTGACAGGGCTTTGTTCAGTTGTTCGCTAAATTTTATACGCACAGCGGAGCCTGATTTGCACAGATGTTCAAAGGCATCCAGGCCTTCGTGATACCAGCGCAACAAAACCTCGTCCTTTGATGAGTTTGCGACAGGTACATGAATCTGGATAGTCTGTGTCTGACCGATGCGATCCAGCCGGCCAATGCGTTGCTCCAGTAAATCAGGGCTATCGGGAAGCTCGAACATAACGAGATGATGCAGAAACTGGAAATTGCGTCCTTCGCTACCAATCTCGGAACACAGTAATAATCGGCAATCATCTTCAGGGTCGGCAAACCAGGCTGCAGCACGATCACGTTCGACGATACTCATGTCTTCATGAAATTGTGCGCTTTGCACACCCGCGCGTCGCAAATGCTCGGCCATCTCCTTGACTGTTTCCATAGATGAGCAAATTATCAGCATTTTTGCCGGGTATAGCTCTGTCATGAATTCCATTAACCATGCACTTTTGGTCTCAAGCGCGTCGTCATCCAACACATGTGTATTAAGTTTTCGCTCAGGAAATCCGGTGATGGCCTGACGCGTATTTCTGAACATCAAGCGTCCGGTGCCGTGACGATCAATAAGCTTTCTTATGATGCTCTGGCCAATTTCGCTCATTGCAAGGGCGGCACTGTTGGCCAGTGATTTCTTTTCGGTATCTGAAAATGATTTGCCCAGCAGGCTATCGAGTTGTTCTATTTCAGCATCCTCTAACGCTGTCTCGCTAGACAGCTTGTTGGCAATTTTTGCCAGCCAGCCAAATGATGATTCTTCTTCGATAAACTGGTCCAGGGCGCTGAAGCGTTGCGGATCCAGCAGGCGCAGACGGGCGAAGTGCCCTGACTGTCCCAATTGTTCTGGAGTTGCTGTCAGTAGCAAAACAGACTCGGTCTCTAATGCCAGCTCTTCAACCAGAGTGTAGGCTGGCGAAGGCTCGGTCTCTTCCCACTGAAGATGGTGAGCCTCATCGGCAACCAGCATGTCCCAACCGGCACTGGCAGCGGCATCGCCAATGTCATCGTTATCCAGAAGCACGTCCATGGAACACAGTACCAATTGTTCCGAAAGAAACGGATTGCCGTCCGGTGCCGAGGGCTGCAGTTCAACAAAGCGTTCTTTGTCCATGATGCTGAAGCTCAAGTTAAACTTGCGTAGCATTTCCACCAGCCATTGATGCAGCAGGGTAGGCGGCACGATGATAAGCACGCGCGAAACCAGGCTGTTGACCAAAGATCCGTGAATGATCATGCCCGCCTCTATTGTCTTGCCAAGCCCGACTTCGTCTGCCAGAAGTAGTCGCGGATGTTGTCGTTTCAATGCCTCCACTGCTATGTATATCTGGTGAGGTAGCACGGCAACGCGTGCACCCAACAGGCCTTTTACCGGGGACTGTGCCAGCTGATGGCGGTGCTCGAACACTTTTCGGCGTAGATTAAACCAGCGTTGCCCGTCGATAAGACCTGCAAATAGCCGATCTTTGGGGGTGCGGAATTGCAGAAAATTATCCAGACCCGCCTCGTTGAGCATGGTTTGCTCACCGGTGTCTGCGCGTGTGCCTACATAAGTGAGCAGGCCCTCCTCATCAATGACGTTTTGAATCTTTAATTCCCAGCCTTCGTGACTGGTTATCTGATCGCCCGTCTGAAAGGCTACACGGGTGAGAGGAGCGGTTTCCTTGGCGTATATACGAGTCTCACCGGTGGCCAGAAAAACGACAGTAATTTGACGAAACTCAACTTCCAGAATAGTGCCCAGGCCCAGATCGGATTCAGCGTCGCTGATCCAGCGTTGACCGGCAGTAAATACTTGACTCATATGTTACTTTTTTGAACAGGTTCGATTGGCGGATCGAGAATACGACATACAGCCGACAGGGCCGTGGAATAGGGCTTTGGGCAATGTCTCAATACATCTGGCGACGCAATTGTAGCCTGAATGTCACTTACGAAACTTCTAAAGCATGTATCGAAGCTTGTGTTTGGACGTCATTATGCCTATATTGCAATTGTTGACGGTTGTATGTTAATTCTACGTATCGTCAGCGTAAGCGACCAGCAGCATTTTAGTTAACACCGCAGAGTGTTCCACAGGTGCGAAAGGTCATGGTAAAGGGTTTGGTTTTGCGTGAGGGTTTGTGGGGCATATAGCTACCCGCTCTCCGACGCCACAATCCGTTTGTTGTTTATTATATACAGGGTATTATCTTGAGTACTGGTACAGTAAAGTGGTTTGACGCGGCGAAAGGTTTTGGTTTTATCGCTCCTGAAGATGGCGGAAAGGACGTATTCGTCCACCACACAGCCATCACTGGTGATGGTTACAAGACACTTGACGAAGGTCAGAAAGTGAACTTCGACATCGAACAAGGCCAGAAAGGCCCAGCAGCGGTTAACGTCTCCGCTATGTAAAAGGTCTACCGACCTGTTTTGCACACAAAACCCCGCTTCAGCGGGGTTTTGTGGTTTTTAAATAAGCAAACCCCGCTTCAGCGGGGTTTTGTGGTTTTTAAATAAGCAAACCCCGCTTCAGCGGGGTTTTGTGGTTTTAAATAAGGCAACCCAAGTTAAGCGAGGTCTTATGGTTCAAGGATAAACAACCCGATTCAGAGAGGTTTTATTGCTTATTAACTTTAAACGCAACTGGTTCTAAGCCGTCCTCTTCTGGTTTGGCGTAAATAGTTGTGTCGCCTGAGTCCGCCGCCGGTGAAGCCACCTTCTAAGTGCAGACACAAACGCTTCCTCTATTTCGAGCCGGGCAAACAGAGTGGCGGAGGAAGTTTCAAATACCTCGGTACGATCCAGATGCAATTCGCTAAACCTCTCATTGTTGCTTCCCACGGTCATAAGCAATTTGTAGCCCTGACGTTTGAGCCGACCAATGGCCGAGGCTGAAAAATAGCCAAATGGATAGGCAAACGTGTTGGAATTGATGAGTTTTTCAATGCCGTTTGTTGTCAAGGTTGTATCCAGATCCTTATCTTTGCAACGACCCAGATTCCAGTGATCATTGCTATGAAAGCCAAATTCTATTCCGCGAGTCTGCATCTGGCGTATGTCCTCCGGTGAGGAGAACAGCTTGTCACTCTTGCTCGTAAGATCTGGCACAAGGCTTTCAAGCTGACAGATTAGCGCGTCGATTTTCATAGGGGTAAAGGTTGTCTGAATATGATGGATGATTCCGCGGCGACTACGATCGATAAGACCGGGATAGACACTCAGAACTTCACGAGCAGCTGCAGGGTAATCGTTCAAAGCTTGATTCAGACGATTCACCCAAACCATGCGACCGCGCACTGCATTGCCAATCAGGTATACAGTTGCAGACATGGTTCGCGCCTCCAGCGCTGGCACGGCATGTTCCATAACACTGGCATACCCATCGTCGAAGGTAATCAATAGTGGCGCAGGGTGCATTTTCTCTGCAGGCGTCGCCAGATAATCGTTAATACTCATGACGCCGTAAAATTTCTGAAAATAATCAAGATGCAAAGCAAAAGTCTCGGGCGAGATACAGACGCCCAGGCCCTTCGTGTAGCTGCTTTCAGAAAGTTCTACCGCGTGATAAAGCACAACCCGCGTGCGTGTTGTACGCGCGATCACCCAGCGGGCAAGTCCGATCTTATAAAGGCTTACACCCATTAGTCGGAGCATGGTACGGAATAGTTTTTTAGCTCTGCCTACCATTGCTTATGAGCCAGGTTCAGTTGCACGCTTGCTGTGTGTTTTGTTGTTCTGTATTCCCGGCAGCTGATTCCCATGACCGCAGCTGTGCAAGTACCTTCCTTTCAGCAGCCACAGTACGATGCGTCCAACTGAATTCGCGTCCGGCAGACAAGTCTTGAGGTGTGCAGATCAAGGTGCCGTCTAATGCCTGTTGAACCGCATCCAGATACAGTGCTGTTCCTGCTTTGACCCCTTTGGCAAACAGGTGCGCTTCAGTATCGCCAGGCGAATACTTAACCCTCGCAGTAGCAGCAATATCGCCACCATCAACTGACTCAACCAGCTTGTGTACCGTTACACCCAGAAGATCAGGATCGTTGTAATAGACCGGCCAGAACAAGGTGCTATCACCGCGATAGTAGGGTGAAAGTCCGGTGTGCATATTGAGTGTAATGTCGCTGGCAATGCTGAAAATCGGTGCATGCAGGATGGCCGTGCCGTAGACGACAAGTACACGCGGCTTTGCGTCATGTACCAGTGCACGACAGGCTTCACCGTTGTGTGATGACACCACGGATAATCTGTCAGCGCCTGGCATCAGTGGCGTAGTCTCGTCCGGTAGAAGAAGTTGCTGAACCTGGCCAGGATCCGGCCCGTAACCGCCACGATACACAGCCCTTGCCAGCCTCTCTGCGTAGTTGCCACGCTTCAATAAGCGTTTCATACGGGTGCTCATTGGTCTGGCGGACGGTTTCGCTGTTATTACCCGAGCCACCTGATCGCCAAACCTGTCGATAAACTGACGAACGAGATAGCGATGTTCAGCGTTGCCATGTTCGGAGCTTCCGCCTACCAGAATGACAATACTCATGATTGCTTACCACCCTTCGATGGCATCATCAGCTGGTGAGGAACAAATCTGACATGAGACATAGGAGTGTTGAATCGCTCGGTTGCAAAAAGGGAACATCGGCATGGTCGACGATCTTATGGAGCCCTCCTGACGCTGTTGTGAGCCTGTTCCGGTATAGTCAATGATCGATGTGTGCTCTCTCACGCTTTCAGATCCGGTAAGCTTGTCCCGTCAGAGTCAAGCCGAAAACAACAATGAACACACTGGTGATAAATTGCGGGTCCTCCAGCATCAAGTACGCTCTGTTTGATAACAATGAAAAATTGTTGTTATCGGGAAAGCGCGAAAGGTTAGATGACGATAATCCTGCAAGCACCCATGAATCGGCTGTTGCAGAAATTCTGCAGGCCATCAATGCACATTACATCGATATTGTCGGCCACCGAGTGGTGCACGGCGGCGCAACTTATTCATCGGCAGCTTTGATTAATGATGAAGTGCTTGAAGCCATAACAAGCCATATTCCTGATGCGCCTATGCATAACCCCTATAGCCTGGCTGCTATTACCGCGACGCAAAAGGCCCTGCCCGATGCGCAGCAAGTGGCGATATTTGATACCGCGTTTCACGCACGCATGCCGCGACGATCCATCACCTATGCCATCGATCAGGAAGTGGCCAAAACTCATGGCATACGCCGCTATGGTTTTCATGGCATCTCGCATGAATACGCTGCGGGTATCGCGGCAGAATTTCTGCAGCGACCGGTCAACGAGTTGCGAATAATCACGCTGCATCTGGGTAATGGCGCTAGCGCCTGTGCTGTCGAGTACGGACGCTCGGCGGAAACCAGTATGGGTAACACGCCGCTGGAAGGTCTGGTCATGGGCACACGTTCAGGGGACGTGGACGCCGGTGTGCTGCTGTCGTTGCTGCGTGAAGGTTACGACGCCGATTCACTCGATACACTTCTGAACAGACGGAGCGGACTTGCCGGTCTGTCGGGACTGGGCAACGATCTTCGCGAAATCGAAACGGCGGCGGCTGCCGGTGATGATAATGCACGCCTGGCTATCATTGTATTTGCGCATCGTGCGCGCAAATACATCGGCGCCTATGCGGCGGCCATGGGCGGTGTCGATGCCATCGTCTTTACCGGTGGTATAGGGGAAAACAGCGCCAGTATGCGTGGACGCATCTTGCAGCGACTGGAATTTCTGGGCGTGATCCTTGATGAGGATCGCAATCGTGATGCCAGTATCCGTAATGATAACGAGTATGCGCTTATAACCACTGAGCGATCGCGTGTAGAAGCAATCGTTGTGAAGACCAATGAAGAGCTGATGATCGCACGGCAGAGCAGGGAGCTTGTTGACAAAACAGCAGTACCTGTAAAGCTCAGTATCCCTATAGCCGTGAGCGGTAGACATTGCCATCTAACGCAAGATACCTTTGCCGCGCTCTTCGGACCGTCGGCTACTCTCACGGCTGCCAGACAATTAACGCAACCTGGCCAATATGCCTGCGAAGAACGAGTGAACCTTATCGGTCCTCGCGATCGTATCGATGGAGTGAGGATACTGGGACCACTGCGCACTGTCGATCAAATAGAGATTTCGCGTACCGATGAATTTAAACTGGGCGTGGACGCGCCGGTAAGAAACTCAGGCCAGGTGGCAGGTTCTGCGCCGATTACTCTGGAAGGCCCTTACGGCACCGTGACGTTAAGTGAGGGATTGATTTGCGCACGACGACATATTCATATGCATCCTGATGATGCCGTACGGTTCGGGGTCAAGGATAAAGATGAGGTGGCTGTGTCCATCGTAGGCGGTGAGCGTGATCTTGTTTTTGGTGATGTGCTGGTTCGGGTGAAGGACACTTACGTCCTGGAAATGCACATTGATACTGATGAGGCCAATGCCGCAGAGTTGGATAGTGGCACGCCTGGATCTCTTTCACCTACTGATGTGGATGAGCCTGCGTATCATGCAATAGATAAAGCACATGCAGCGCTGTGCGTATAGGGTATAAAAACGGAGTATTAGCTTTGTGACTATTGGTATTGTCTGGTTTCGTCAGGATCTTCGTTTGTCCGATAACCCGGCGCTGGTACAGGCTAGCAAGGAGTGCACAGCGCTTGTCTGCGTGTTCGTTGCAGATCCGCTCGATCAAAGTGTAAGCCAGTTAGGTGAAGCCAGTCAGGTCTGGTTGCATCATAGTTTGCAATCTCTGGATGAGAGCCTTCGGGAGAAAGGCAATCAACTGTTTTTTTTCCAGGGTGAGAGTCTGGGCGTTCTGCAACAACTGATGCAGGACACTGGTGCTACACGCATTTACTGGAATCGTTGCTACGATCCGGCAACCATCGCCAGAGATAAAGATATCAAGCTGGCATTAAAAGAATATGAGCCCGCCACTTTCAACGGTTTGCTTGTCTTCGAGCCGTGGGAAAATCTTAAAGGTGACGGTACGCCCTACCGTGTGTATACGCCGTTCTGGCGAGCAGCAGCCAAGCTGATAGATGAGCAGCCCGAGATGATCGATGTGCTAAATGCTCCGCGCAAGACGCCAGCACCGGATAAGAAAGTCGCCAAGGCCATTACCGGTTCAGTTACGCTGGATAGACTGGCGCTGCTACCCGATAAGCCTTGGCATAGCGCCATGATGTCGCACTGGAATGTAGGAGAGAAATCGGCACGCAACCGGCTCTCAACGTTTCTGAAGTCCCGTGTGAACGACTACAACGAGGGTCGCAATCTTCCAGCAGAATCGGGTACCTCAAGATTGTCGCCTCATTTGCATTTTGGAGAGATCAGTCCGCGTACCGTCATGAAAGCCATTCTGGATGGCAGGCAAGCCAAAGAACTGGCAGGCGGTGAGGAGACGTTCGCCAAGGAGATTTTCTGGCGCGAGTTTGCCTACTGTCTTATCTACCATTTTCCTCACACCATCAGCGAGCCTATGGATTCGCGATTCAGTAGATTCAAATGGGCAAAAAATACCGATGCACATCTGCATCGATGGCAGCGCGGTAATACTGGTGTGCCAATTGTTGATGCAGGCATGCGAGAGTTGTATGCCACCGGCTGGATGCATAACCGGGTACGCATGATCGTTGCCTCGTATCTTATCAAGAATCTCCTGATTCCCTGGCAGTCGGGTGAGAACTGGTTTAGAGATACGCTAGTCGATGCTGACCTTGCCAGTAATGCGATGGGCTGGCAATGGACGGCTGGCAGTGGCGCAGATGCGGCACCTTTTTTCAGAGTCTTCAATCCTGTTCTACAAGGTGAGAAATTTGACAAAGAAGGCGATTACGTCAAACGTTGGGTGCCGGAGCTTGCGGAGGTGTCCAAAAAATTCGTGCACAAGCCTTGGGAGTTACCCGACGACGAACGTGCCACTGTTGATTACCCCGAGCCACTGGTAGATCTAAAAGAAACTCGTCAGCGAGCGCTGGCGGCGTTTGACAAGATCAAGGGAACTTAATTGCCTGCAAAGTTACTCAATTGCACGAGAGCAGACGTTCTGTAGCGCTCGCCATCTTGCAACGGTTTGCCATGAATGCTACTACTTATCACCCAGTCAGTGTGACTGGAAAAATGTCGCTGAAAAGCCGGCTTTCGAGTCTGAGGTTTGTGCTGCTGTTATTGCTTGCACAATCGTCATTGGCTGATGAGATGGCTTCAGACAACTTTCGACTGATAGAGCTGTTTACATCACATGGCTGTTCTTCCTGTCCGGCAGCTGAGCGTTTGCTGGGTGAATTGCTAGCGGAAGACAAACAACTGTTAGCGCTGGAATTCCATGTGGACTACTGGGATGATCTGGTCCACGGGAGCGACGGCAACTTTGTCGACCCCTTTTCCGATGCGTCATATTCCATGCGTCAGCGAGAATATAACGTCGCCTCGCTGGCGGGTCGTCCGGGTGTCTATACCCCGCAGGCTGTGATTAATGGACGTTTTGCTACGGTAGGAAGTAACCGTCGGGATATTTCCAGAGCGCTAACGTCGACGGAGCCGCAGTCTTTGAAAATACGAGTGGATGCTGGCCAGACTTCAGACACGCTCAGTGTCGTGGTCACGGGAAGCGCTGAGCAACGTGCTGAGCTTGCCGGGATAAATATCAGTGTTGCACGTTATCTGGATTCGGCCACAACTTCCGTTACTGGCGGTGAAAACCGCTACAAGTCACTGACTAATCACCGTATCGTGACCTCGTTGACAATATTAGGTGAGGTCTCCGAAGACAACGAGATGAGTTTTACCTTGCAAAAACCAGCTGAAAATGAGGGCTGCGTTGTGTTGGTGCAAGAAGATGCATCGACACCAGTATATGCCGCCAACGCCTGTCCATGAAGTTGCGCGCGTCGCTGAGCCTATTTTTGCTACCATACAGCCGTAGATCTGACGCGGCAATAGTGTTGCTTTCTCAGACTTCGGTGTTTTCCCTATCTTTAAAAATGCAGATTGGCCACATAGCGTTATGCAGTGGCATATTGTGCTGACACAACAACGAGGTGAACCTTGCGCTGGCTGATTGCAACTGTGCTGCTGCTTACATCATCCTGTGCCCTGGCAGAGGGACGACTATACGGTGAGCTACAACTTGGCGGAGGCGGTATCCGCAACTCCGGGCTTGATTTCTACCCCTTCTTCGGCACGGTAACTCTGGGCGGATATGTCGCCCGTAACATTGGTATCGAGATCTTCGGCGACTCCAGTGTCTCACCAGCAAGCGATGAAGGTTTCGAGATGGACATCGAACAGGCCTACGGTATTGCTCTGAGATTACAGTCGCCGCCAGTCAATAGTGTGCAAGGGTTTATTGTACTGGGCGCTGTCAATTACACGCTGGATCAAAGATCAGAGAGCAACCCTGCCTCTGAAGTTGATGCCATCAATGGTGAGTTTACCGGGATGCGTGTCAGCGTAGGCCTCATGCAGCGTTTAAAACGGCTGCCAGGGTTGCTGTTCACCGCAGAATACCGCCACTACAACGCTGATGAGCCCTTGAGGGTTGATGCGATCGTGCTTGGCATAAGAGTAAACTCTCCATGAAAGTTACCTTGTCTAACGCTTGTTTCACAGCCTCCCTTTTGCTGGGCGCGTTCTTGTTGTCGGCTTGCGAAGGCGATTCAAATCCTTTCGAAGAGTCGGTGGAGGTAGAGACGCTAGGGCTTACCGGTTTGGTTATAAAGCCCCCAGCGAATGCACAAGCCGAAATCTTCATCAATCCTGGTCAGTCCATGCAGTTGACCCTTATGGGCAATAGTAGTGTGGGCAATAACGTCGAGCTCAGTGGTGCGGGTCGCAACTGGAGCTCCAGCAACCCATCGGCTTTGAGTGTCAGTGAGAACGGGGTGGTCACCGGCGTGAGTACCAGTACGGAATTGGCGACGGCTCAGGTATCCGTGTTGATCGGCGGTATTCGAGCTGCGCCGTTTCAAATATCTGTGCGCAACGCCGATCTAGTCGCCATTAACGAGATAGAAGGCAGCGCAACGCTTCGGCGATGCGTGCCGGACGATTTTTACGCCACGGGCGAATTCAGTGACGGGACAACGCGGACGCTTTATGATGCGAGCTTTACGCTGCCGTCAGATTCCGGTGCCGCTTTACTCGAATCCGCTCCGGCAACAGCACGTGTTAACGCCACACGTGTTACCAGCGATCTGACATTGACAGCGAGGGTGGGTGATACCGCCTCACTGGGTCGTCAGCTGGCAGTTCTCAACACACTGGCCGCGATTACCATAACGCCCGATCCCACCTCCGTTGATGAAGATGAAAGTAAAGCTTTTGTAGCAACGGGCACCTACACTGCTAATGGAGAAATAGAAGAGCCGGACACAACGGGTGCTGCTGAGCCACCACCGAGTCCAGGCGGATCTTCAAATGATGGAACCATTATCACTGAAACCGTCGAATGGAAAGTAACATCCGGCACAGAGTTTGCCAGCGTATCAAACGACGGTGCGAACAGCGGGCAACTTCTTGGTATCTCTGAAGGTACTGCTGTTTTACAGGCAAGTTGTGGTGACAAGCAGTCGTCGCTGGTAAACGTTGTGATTAACGATGTGACGGCCAGCGATTCTGATCAGTTGTCATTCGATATCGATCGCAGTGACAATGTGTTGATTATCGGCGTAAATGAAACCGAACAACTGGAGGTCTCTCGAGGCAGTGAATTTAATGAGGATGACCTGGTTACTGACGAAGTTAGTTTTGCTTTTTTTAACCTGGACGGAAACACGGTAGAAGTCATTGATCAAACTGCCATCCTGACTGGCGGAGTACGCGGCTTGCAAGCCGGGGGCCGTGTGCGGGTTACCGCTACGCTATTGGACTCTGACGGTACAATTGAGGCGTCGGGTTCTATTATCATCGAGGTTCGATAACAAACGTGGGTAGTGGTTCTTGAGCGCATTATCAGCAGTACAACAACTCAGCACACAAGTTGAAGCATCAGTCGTCGGTCAACCCAGGCTCGTTAACCGACTGCTGATTGCCCTGCTGGTTGACGGTCATTTACTGGTAGAAGGTGCACCTGGCCTTGCCAAGACGCGCGCCATCAAAGCCCTGGCCGATTGCATTGAGGCCGAGTTTCAGCGCGTGCAGTTTACACCTGATCTTCTACCGGCAGATCTCACCGGAACAGAAGTCTATCGGCCAGCGGATGGTAGTTTTGTTTTCCAGCAAGGCCCCTTGTTTAACAATCTCATTCTTGCTGATGAGGTAAATCGTGCGCCAGCTAAAGTGCAATCGGCATTGCTGGAGGCGATGGCCGAACAACAGATTTCGGTGGGTCATCAGACGTATCTGTTGCCTACGCCTTTCATGGTAATGGCAACGCAGAATCCCATCGAGCAAGAGGGCACTTATCCCTTGCCTGAAGCACAACTCGATCGCTTCCTTATGCAGGTGCTCGTCGATTACCCGGATGCAAAGCACGAAGCTGAGATTTTGCGTCTGGTGCGTGCCGAGGCTTTGAAAAAAACCACGCCCCAGAGCGATGTCCAGAGCAATACCCAAGGCAATACCCAAGGCAATACGGACAGTCCGACGCCTGAAAGCGAACGCTTTGCATTACATGATCTGTTTCAGGCACGTCGTGAAGTGCTGGAAGTTTACATGGCTGATGACATTGAAGACTATATCGTGCGACTGATTACCGCCACAAGAAATCCTGCGCGTCATGATGAAAAGCTTGCACGCTGGATACAATATGGCGCCAGTCCGCGAGGCACCTTGTGTCTGGACGCCTGTGCGCGAGCCCACGCCTGGCTTGAGGGGCGTGATTATGTATCGCCCGGTGATGTGCAGGCGATCTTTCATGATGTACTGCGTCATCGTATTCTGTTGTCATTTGAGGCCGAAGCCGATGGCACTAGCGCAGAGGATGTGCTTGATCACATGCTGCGATTGATCGCAGTACCGTAGACACCCGTTTAACGACGACGCACGCGCTTAGCTGCTCGACATGAAACAGCCCTCAAACCAGCGACAGTTAGAATTTGCATCGCCGGCAAGCACCTCACTGGAGGAGTTGTTGAACTTGCGAGGTGCTGCAGTCGCCTTGCAACGGCAAGTGCGTCGCAAGAGTGCAGCTCCCCAAAGCGGTGGTTCAGTTTCCAGACGTCTGGGTCGTGGGCTGGATTTTGCTGAAGTCCGTGAATATCAGCCCGGTGACGATGTGCGCATGATCGACTGGAAGGTCACGGCACGCACAGGTACTACCCATACCAAGCTATTTGTTGAAGAGCGAGAACGACCGGTTTTACTATTGATCGATTTTCGCGCCAATATGCGTTTCGCCACCCGTGGCATGTACAAATCAATGCTGGCTGCCAGGCTGGCAGCGCTTCTGGGCTGGTGTGCGGTTGCTGCCCATGATCGCGTTGGCGGATTTGTTTTCACTGACGACTGGCATAGCGAGATACGTCCGCAATCCGGACGACGAGGACTTATGGCCTTGTTCAGGGCCGTACATCATGCGCAAAAGCGTGTGCCCGTGCCCAGCGGCGATCAATTCATCAAGACGCTAAAACGGTTGCGTCATAGTGTTCACGCGGGCAGCACCGTTGTATTGCTCAGTGACTTTCACAGCTTTGATGAGGAGGCTCGCAAGACACTGGGCAGCGCGCTAAACGCTATGGATATAGTGGCCGTTCATTTGTGTGATCCACTGGAGTACAGCTTACCGCCGCCCGGAAATTACCCGATGAGTTCCAAGAGTGCGGAGAAGTCTAAGCGGTGGATACTCTCTGTAGGTTCACGAGCCGAAAGAGATCGGTATGCGCAGGAGTTTCAGGCCCGGCAGGCAACGCTAAAAAATCTGTTTGTGCAACAACGCCATACTTATCATTGTGTGTCGACGAAAGAGGCGCCTCTGGATGTTGCGCTTAGAATTCTGTCGCCACAACGATCGGATGCTGCAGAGCGGGAGGTTGTATGAACGACAGTGAAGCATTGTTGAGTCAGCTTCGTGATATTCAGGCCCCTCCCGTGAGCCTGATACCCGCACCGGGTTGGTGGATTCTGTTAGCCGTATTGGCGTTGCTGCTGGTGTTGGTGTATCAATTCTACAAGCGCTATCAGAAACGAGGCTGGCAACGCGAAGCACGAGCCACGCTAAGTCGATTGCGAACGGAAGCTGATGAAAAACCGGTAGCCAAATCATTGTCTGCCCTATCCAGATTGGTCAGGCGCGTTGTGCTGGCTGCACGTCCACGTGAAGAGGTGGCAAGTCTGTCTGGCAAGGCCTGGCTTGACGAGCTGGATGACATCTGTGGCAAGCCGTTGTTCAAGAACGACTTCGGCAAATTACTGGAACAAGGGCCTTATCAGCCGAGCCCACAACTGAGCAGCGACGATCTGCAGGCACTGATGGATGTAGTGGCAGAGCTTATCGAGGCTGCCGGGCGTAGCTCTGTGCGTAAACCATCCTTGTGAACCTGCCAGACACTATCAGTTGGCTTTATCCCTTCGCGTTTCTGGCGTTGCCGTTGCCGCTGTTGGTCTATGCCCTGGCACCTGCCAGCCAGACTCCAAAGGCAGCAGTGTTACGTATTCCGGATGTAACTCCCTACGCGGGCTATACTTCTGATTCGCATAACGCCTCAATTGCACGCTCGCTAAAGATTATTGTATTGGCATTGGCGTGGCTGGCACTAGTCACCGCCGCAGCCAGACCACAGACCTTTGCTGAGTCGATAGGTGTGCCGGTCACGGGCAGAGACCTGCTGATGTGCATAGATATTTCGGGCAGTATGCGCGAGACAGATCTGTATGCAGGGAACACACGTGCAACCCGAATGGCAGTGGTCAAACAGGTAGCGCAGGAATTTGTTGAACGTCGTACCGGTGATCGTATTGGTCTTATCATGTTCGGCTCGGAAGCCTATGTACAAACGCCGCTGACTTATGATCACGAAACTGTGCAACATTTTCTTGCGGAAGCGGTGGTTGGACTGGCAGGGCGCTCGACAGCTATCGGTGATGCAATAGGTCTGGGGGTAAAACGGCTGCGCGATCAACCGGATAATTCACGTGTACTTATCCTGCTAACCGATGGCGCTAACTCTGCGGGAGCGGTCGATCCGCTGGAAGCTGCCAAAGTGGCGGCAAGTAGCGGTATCCGCATCCACTCCATCGGTGTGGGCTCGGATCAGAGTGGTAGCGGATTTGGGATGCAATTCGGAACGCAGCGTAGCGAGCTGGATGAAGCCACATTGAAAGAAATCAGTGACGTGACCGGAGGGCAGTATTTTCGCGCCCGCAATCAGCAGGAGCTTGCCAATATCTATGAGCAAATAGATAAACTGGAGCCCACTGAGCAGGATGAGCAGGAATTTCGTCCATTGGACGAACTGTTTGCCTGGCCGCTAGGTGCCGCGCTGGTATTGAGCCTGTTGTGGGCCATGCTCGGCAATCAGATTTTTAGAGTTGGAAGTCTGTCTTCTCGAAAAGGTGCGGGCACAGCATGATCGAGACAGGCTTGCAATGGATGAGGCCACAGTGGCTATGGGGCTTGGTGCCGCTGCTAATGGTTTTCATATACTGGCTTAAGCAAGGCAAGGGTAGAAGCGTCTGGGAAAGCGTGGTTGACCCTCACTTGCAACCCTATGTTATCGATGGCAATGTACCCCAGGCACATCGCGCCTCTTACGCCCTGTTTCTTGGTTGGCTACTGGCGCTGCTCATGTTGGCTGGGCCTGTCTGGGAGCAACAGGAAGTGCCGGTTTTTCAAGCACAAAAGGCTGAAATTGTCCTGTTTGATCTGTCCAGGTCCATGTGGTCTGACGACATTGCACCCGATAGACTAACCCGAGCACGTTTCAAGCTTTCCGACTTGTTATCACAAAGCGAAGGGCGTCAGATTGGTCTCATCGGATTTGCCGAACGGCCGTACGTTGTCAGTCCGCTAACAGAAGATACCAGCACGGTTGATGCGTTTGTGCCATCACTCAGTCCCGATATCATGCCTGTGCAAGGTAGTCGTCTGGATCTCGCCATTGATCGCGCCGTTGCGCTTTTTGAGCAGGCAAGCGTACAAAGAGGGCATATTCTGTATGTCGGCGATCAAAGCATAGGCAAGCAGGATATCGATGCAGCCATGCGTGCACGTGAACAAGGCCATCGTTTGTCGGTGCTGGCTGTCGGTACTGCTGCAGGCAAACCCTTGCGCGACGAACAAGGCCAGTTTATTCAGGATGCGAGCGGTAGCATCGTCGTCCCTCAGCTCGATATGGCAGCGATGACTGATCTGGCCAGAGCTGGTGATGGACGTGCGGTCACCCTGACGACCAACCAGAGCGACCTTGAACAACTTGCCAGCGTGCGCGAATCCATTGCCGTCGAGGCGGGCGATCCTTTGGAAGCTGCTCGTAAAACATACTGGATCGAATACTCTCCGTGGTTAGTTTGGCCTTTGATGCTGGCCGCCCTGTGGATGTTCCGGCGAGGTGTTATTGCATGAATTACCGGCAATGGATATCGTCATGAAGCCTGCAGCTAAATTACTTTTGCTTGCCTCACTCTTCACCGCGCCTTATGGATCGCAGGCTTATGCTGAGTGGGCTGACTGGTGGCTTACACCGGAACAACAAGCCAAGTCAGCGCTGGAGTCAGATGATGTAGAGCGGCTTAAAAGTGTCGCACCTGATGCTGCGTGGCAAGGTGTCGCTGAGCATGAAGCAGGTGATTTTGAAGCGGCGGCCAAAACGTTTAACGGTACAGCGCAGCAGCAACAAATAGAGGGCAATAGCGAGGCCGCCAATCGTGCGCTCTTTAACCAGGGCGTCAGTGAGGTCAGGGCAGGTCAGTATGACAATGCGGTGCAAACTTTCGATCAGGTGCTGGAACAGGATCCGCAGTTCACTGATGCCGAGCACAATCGGGATATCGCCCAGCAGCTCATTGAGCAACAGCAGCAACAAGAACAAGAACGACAAGAGGGGGAGGGTGAAGGCGAGGAGGATGCTTCACCTGAAGAAGGTGAGCAGCAATCATCCGACGACTCTGGCGAGCCTTCAGATGAGTCACAAAGTGCAGATCAGGAAGACTCCGGTGAACCAGCTGAACCCGAACAATCCGATAGCGATCAGGAGCCCGGCGAGTCAGATGAGGATGGCGATCAGGAGCCTGATTCACAAGCGCAGATGGATGCAGATGAACAAGCGGCACAAGATGCCCTCGAGGCAGAAGCTCAAGCAGCCAATCAGGATGATGAGCTGACTGATGCCGAAGCGCAAGAGGCCAATGCAGCACCGGTCGAACAACCGATGAGTGAAAGTGATCAGGCAACCGAGCAGTGGTTACGTCGTATTCCTGATGATCCTGCAGGCCTGTTGCGTCGCAAACTGGAACAGAGCCATCGCACCGAATATCCACAGGTACGTCAAAGCGGTGAACCCTGGTAGGAAATCCAATGATTAAAATTCTCACATTGCACACTGATAAATCCGGCGTGCGTCTGGCGTTTGAAATACTCGTGCTGGCTATCGTTGTCAGTCTTTTATTTGGACAAGGCGCGGCCCTCGGGCAAGATGGCTCTGTAAGTGCTGAACTCAGTGCATCCACCATTACCCGGGATGAATCAGTTGTACTGACGATTACCGCGATAGGTATCGATGCTGAACTGGACGCCTCATCACTTAATAAAGACTTCGATGTAGTTGGAAACTCCAGCTCACGACAAATCAGTACAGTTATCGGATCAAACAACCAGGCAGTAAATACCAGTGTCGTTACCTGGGCGCTCGAATTATTGCCTAAAGGTGAAGGCGTATTCACCGTGCCCGCTGTAAAAGTAGGTAGCCTGGAGACCCAACTATTGTCATTGACAGTCAATGCCGTACCGCAGGGTGCAAAGCGTGATATTTTTCTGGAAGCAAGCGTTGATAACAGTTCTCCCTGGGTGCAATCTCAAGTTGTCATGACGATCGATGTGTTCATGGCTATCGATATTATTGATGGCGGCATGGACGAGCCTGCAGCTAGTGATCTGGTTGTGGAGCGTATCGGTGAAGATTCGCAAAGACGAGAAGTGCGTGACGGACGCGAATACAGTGTTGCCGTACGCCGCTTCGCCTTGTTTCCGCAAAAAAGCGGAACCATCACTATAAATCCTGTGACCTTGAGCGTGTCCGTACCGGCACAGCCTAATCGTGTGCGAGGATTTTTCTCTCCCACACGTAAGCTGACACGGACAACAGATGCTATCGAGCTTACCGTGCAAGCACGTCCTGCATCGAACACCGCCTGGTGGTTACCAGCGCGCAATGTCACCTTGCAAACGCAATGGCAAGGTGATCCCAAACTGGCACAGGTGGATCAGCCGTTGACGCGTACGATTGTGATGCGTGCGGAAGGTGTGCAGGAGTCACAGCTGCCGCAAATCAGCATACCAGCAATTGAAGGGCTTAGTTTGTATGCCGAAGATCCCAAGCTGGCGATGGTCGCAGCCGACTCCGGTCTGATCTCTGAACAGCGAATTAATTGGGCCTTGATACCGCAGCGTAGCGGCTCACTGACGTTACCTGCTGTTACCGTGGAATGGTTTAATACCCTGACCGGGCGAAGCGAAATTACCGAGCTACCACCCGAAACCATCGAGGTGACAGCGCCATCGGTGGCGAGTTCCAATGTTAGCGCTGGCAATACACCCGATACCATGTCAACCGATGGTGAGGAACAAACAACAGGCACAAGCGACGGTGTAACGCCTCAGCTTGATGCCCAGGCGGTCAATCCAACGTTGTCATCAAGTTCGAACGACAAGCTGCTAAACGCCAATTCAGTTGCGATAGACGAGCGTGTTGACGCATTGGAAAAATCCTTGCAATGGTGGCAATGGTTAGCGATTGGAGCGTGTGCATTGTGGGCATTAACTGTCGCTGCCTGGATGATGCTACGTAAACGTGTATCACCCGAGAACGTCAGTCGCCGCACTGCTAACCACAATCAAAGCGTTGCAAACAAGATGGGCGATTTCTATCAGCAGATTGCGCCTATGAGTCAGATCGACAAGGCGTGCAAGGCGGGCGATCTTCTGGAAGTAAAGAGCTCGTTGCTGGCATGGTCTGCGAAGCAGTGGCCCACTGGATCACCAACGACCCTTGATGCCATTCAGGCAAAATTGCCACAGGGAGTTGCTCGCCAGAAAATCGAAAGTGTTCAGTTGGCACTGTACAGCAAGCATCCTCAATCAGCTGAGAAGTCTTCTGCCGAACTGGCCACGTTCGTCGATGATCTGAAAGCTGCCATGCATCAGGCAGGAGCTGAGTCAGGCACAGTTGACGGTGTGGGAGTGATTGCCAATGAAAACTTGCAGATGAGCAAGAGTGGAAGCCGCTTGCCACAACTGTAGATGGCCATATCGCTTGCCAATCGCTGGCTTGATCGTTCACCAGGTCAATACCGGGGTCAATACCGGGGTTAATACCGGGGTTAATACCGGGGTTAATTTGTTGTCACCTTTGTATCTATGGTCTGGCATGACTTGTGAGTCAACCTTGGGCTACTGTAGACTCAAGTTGTTATCAGCAACTTCTGCCACTTAACAAGTTCGCGCATTCGGCCGATCCTGCGTTATGCCATTCCCTTTCATTACTCCTCCCCTTGCAACAATCTACGGCGCTATATCGCATGGATTGTGAGTGTCAACAGAACGACCCATTGGGAACAATTGTTACAGGACAAATTTGTCATGAGCGATACACGCCAGCAGTACATGCCGCAAGATCTTGATCATTGGCAGGTTCAGCACGATGATCAGAATATTCTATGGCTTTCATGTGATCGAAAAGAAGAAAGCAGTAATTCTTTGTCAAAAGCTGTCATCGAAGAACTGGGCGCTATTCTAAACCAGGCCGAGCAACTGAATCTGGCAGGACTGGTGGTGCAATCGGCAAAGCCTGCCAGCTTCATTCTTGGCGCTGATATTCGAGAGTTTGACCAGTATCAGAACGCCGATGAAGTCAGTGCCATGATTCGGCAAGGGCATGAGGTGTTTTCCCGTCTCGAAAATCTGCAGTGTCATACGGTAGCAGCTATTCATGGCTTTGCACTGGGAGGAGGACTGGAGTTAGCTTTGTGTTGCAACTATATCTGCGCGCTTAACGTTCCGGAAACGCGTGTAGGTTTTCCTGAGGTGAAGCTGGGTATTTTCCCCGGACTGGGAGGCACCACCCGTATTACAGAAAGAGTCGGTGGTCTGCAAGGTATGCAATTGATGTTGACCGGGCGAATGCTGCGCATGCCTGCGGCGCGATCAATGGGCGTAGTTGACGAGCTAGTTGACGAATTTTCGTCCTTGCATTGGGCGGCACGTCGAGCGGTACTTAAAAAACGCAAACCTCGTAAATTATCACTGGCAGCCTCACTAAGCAATCGCCAGCCAGCGCGAGCAGCGCTTGCCAAAGTCTTGCGCAGAAAAACTGCTGCAAAAGTAAATCCGAAACATTACCCGGCACCGTTTGCCATGATCGACTTGTGGGCTGAACACCGGGATAACCGTCGACGCATGTTTGAAGGTGAAGCGCAACAAGTCGGACAATTGATGGTCGGCGACACAGCACGAAATCTTCGCCGCATCTTTTTTCTCACCGAGCGTATGAAAGAGCTTGGCAAGGCCGAGGAATTCAAGGTCAAACGCGTGCATGTCGTGGGTGCAGGGGTCATGGGTGGTGACATTGCTGCATGGTGTGTTGTTCAAGGTTTTGAAGTGACGCTTCAGGATCGCAAGCTTGAATACATTGAGCCTGCGCTCAAGCGAGCAAAATCACTGTTCAAACGAAGACTAAAGAAAAAGCCGGCGATATCTGCAGCGGTTGCCAGACTAACCCCCGATGTCGAAGGCCAGGGCGTCGCACGTGCTGATGTCATCATCGAGGCGATATATGAGGATGCTGATGCAAAGCGTGCGCTTTATGCAACGATAGAGCCCAGAATGGCAGAGCATGCAGTATTGGCGACTAATACATCTGCCTTGCCACTAGAGGAACTGGCGCGTGATTTGGCAGCTCCCTCTCGTCTGATCGGTTTGCACTTTTTCAACCCTGTAGCCAAGATGCCCTTGGTAGAGGTGGTGCACGCGGAACAAACCGATGATGTGTGGGTGAGCCGTGGCTGCGCGTTCTGTTCACAGATAAACCGCTTTCCACTGCCTACCAAAAGTAATCCGGGCTTTCTGGTTAATCGTGTGCTGGCGCCTTATCTTATGGAGGCATTCACGCTAATGCTGGAAGGTATTGACCAGAATACGATTGATGCTGCGGCTGTGCGCTTTGGCATGCCCATGGGCCCTATCGAGCTTGCCGATGTTGTCGGACTTGATGTATGCATGAAGGTGGCCGAGACACTTGCCACAGGCGATGTCGAGGCGCAACGGAGCATGTTGCAGAAAAAACTGGACGACGGTTTACTTGGCAAAAAATCAGGCGAGGGTTTCTACGTCTGGAAAAAAGGCAAGTCAGAAAGTCGCTCGATAGATGTCGATAGCCCCTATGGCGACAAACTCGCACAGCGTTTGATGACGGCGTTTCTGAATGAGTGCAAAGCGGCATCAGCCGACGGTATTGTAGAGGATGATGATCTGCTGGATGCCGGAATAATCTTCGGCACCGGCTTTGCGCCGTTTCTGGGCGGACCCATGCAATACCTCAAACAACTTGACTCGGCACAGGAATCTGTCTAATGGCCAATACCCTAAAACCCGTTGTTATTGTTGGTGGCTTGCGTGTGCCCTTTTGTCGTTCCAATAGTGCCTATGCCGATCTGTCCAACAAGAAAATGCTGAGTACTGTGCTTAACGGCATGGTGGCAAAATATGCTCTGGAAGGGGAGTCTATTGGCGAGGTAAATGCCGGTGCCGTTATCACACATTCACGCGACTGGAATCTGGCACGCGAAGTGGTGTTGAGCACCAGACTATCACCAGCGACGCCTGCCATTACGATGCAGCAGGCGTGCGGAACCTCTTTGCAAGCGGCAATGATGGCGGCTGCCAAGATTGCTTCTGGTCAGATTGATTCGGCGATTGCTGCAGGCTCTGATACCGTTAGCGATGTACCTATTGTGTTTAACAATAAATTCTCAAAACGCCTTGTTTCGTTGGGCAAGGCGCGAGATATGAAATCAAAGCTGGCACTATTCAAAGGCTTTGGCCCGAAAGAGCTTGCGCCGATCCCACCGTCAGTCAACGAACCCAGAACCATGATGAGCATGGGCCAGCACTGTGAGCTCATGGCCAGGACATGGGGTATAAGCCGAGCCGATCAGGATGCCTTGGCCCTGCGCTCGCATGAGAATGCAGATGCAGCCTATGAGTCTGGTTTTTACGATGACTTACTCATCCCCTGTGAAGGTGTGGTGCGCGATAACAACCTGCGCACCGACTCGACTATGGAGTCTTTAGCTAAATTGCGAACGGTTTACGACAAGAGCCCTGAAGGCACCCTGACGGCTGCCAACAGCACGCCTTTGACCGATGGCGCTGCTGGTGTGCTGCTGTGTACCGAAGAATGGGCCAGGGAACGTGGCTTGCCAATACAAGCGTATTTAACACATTCAGCAACAGCTGCTGTGGATTTTGTAGGCGGAGCCGGGCTACTGATGGCACCTACCGTTGCGGTTAGTGACATGCTCAAACGTGCCAGTATGACGCTACAGGATTTTGACATCTATGAGATACATGAAGCCTTCGCTGCACAGGTATTGTGCACCCTTAAGGCCTGGGAAGACGAAGAGTACTGTCGTGAGCAGCTAGGTCGTGATAAGGCGATGGGCAAGATAGATCAAAACAAAATGAATCTTGTCGGATCCAGTCTGGCTGTTGGGCATCCTTTCGCCGCCACGGGCGCTCGCATCGTTAGTACGCTTGCCAAACAGCTGGCAGATAACGGCGGTGGCAAGGGTCTGATTTCCATATGTACTGCTGGTGGCATGGGCGTAAGTGCCATACTTGAGCTTTGAACAAGCGGTAGGTCCAGTAGGTGTTGTTCAGGTACGGTAGTAGTACCGATAGGGTCGTGAATGATCCGTAACAGGAAGGTGATAAATAATGGCATCGATATTAACTAAAGCCAATTGGGCAGGACATGCTGCAGCGCGTATTAGAGCGTCGCTATTGGTACTGGCGTTCAGCCTGGTTGTCTGTCCCCTGGGTGTGCAGGCTCAGGCTTTACAGGAAACACTTTACGATGTGTACAGTATTTCCAGCGAGGCATCAGTAGAAGTCGATAACGATCGTATGGTGGCAACTCTTGTCGTTCAGGAAGAGGATAAGGATGCTGCAGTATTGGCAAACCGGGTTAACGCTGCCATGAGTTGGGCGGTTAACGTTCTGCGCCCCTACAACACCATTGCGGTCAAGACCCGAGACTATCAAACCTACCCACGTTATGACAATTCGGATGCGCAACGATTAACCGGTTGGAGTGCACGTCAGACCATCGAACTGGAAACTGATGATTTTGCTGCGGCTGGCAAGGCCATACAGGCGCTTCAGGAAAAACTGAAGGTGCAGAATATCAATCTGTCAGTGAAGCCAGATACGCGCGAGAAAGCATCCGATATTCTGATTGAAAATGCGCTGAATTCTTTTAAGGAACGTGCGCGACTCGTTCAGCGCAACATGAATAGCACAAGCTTTCGCATTCTGGATGTCGATATCCGCACACAACAGAACTCACCCTCCTATGGCGGTGACGTCATGATGCGCTCAGAGTATGCTGATAACGCAGCCGTTGAAACAGCGCCTGCTATCATGGGCGGCATGACATTGGTAAACGTGCAGGTCCGGGGTCGAATACAGCTTGATTAACAGAATTTCCAACCAGGAACACGATGTCATGACAGAGCATACGCCGTTCATGCAGGCGGCAATTGCGGAGGCCCGCAAGGGTCGCAAGGCAGGTGGGATACCCATCGGTTCGGTATTGGTGGTGGATGGCGAAATCATCGGTCGCGGACATAATCAGCGAGTGCAGAAAGGCAGCACAATTCGTCACGCTGAGATGGATTGTCTGGAGGAGACGGGGCGATTACCCGCCAGCACCTACCGGCGTGCCACGCTGTACTCCACGTTGTCTCCCTGCGATATGTGCAGCGGCGCGGTGCTTTTGTATGGCATAGAGCATGTCGTGGTTGGCGAAAACAAGACATTTCAGGGCCCCGAAGACTATGTGCGCAGTCGGGGGGTAAAGGTGGAGGTACTAAATGACGAAGACTGTGTGTCAATGATGGAGGACTTTATCGCCTCCGAGCCCGAGCTGTGGAACGAGGATATCGGCGAATAGACGTTTTACGGATCATTCAGGCACCTCAATTGCCGCCAGGAGTGTCACTGCCGGACGCCCTGCCTGCACGGTTTACACAGGCTTTCGATGCAGTACGGCTCCACTTACCGATCGTCACCGTAAACACGACAGACAACAGGCCAATAACGTCAGTATTGCCACACAAATATAGCGTTTAATGCCTTTGAGCGGGTAGAATCTCGCCCATCGCAACAAACACATCGAAGGATACTGCCAAGGCATGAAAATAATCGTAGGTGTAAAACGCGTTCTTGACTATAACGTCAAGGCCCGAGTCAAAGCCGATAAATCAGGCATTGAACTGGCCAACGTCAAGATGTCGATGAATCCATTTGACGAAATTGCGGTTGAGGAAGCTCTGCGGATCAAGGAGGCAGGTAATGCTGACGAGGTCATTGCGGTATCCATCGGTCCCAGTCAGTCTCAGGAGACTATTCGTACAGCACTTGCCATGGGTGCTGACCGCGGAATCCTCATCGAAACCGATGAGCTGCTAGAGCCGTTAGCCATTGCCAAGCTGTTCAGGCACCTGGTGGAGAAAGAGCAGCCGGGCCTTGTCTTGCTGGGCAAACAAGCCATTGATAATGATTCTAACCAGACGGGGCAAATGTTGTCAGCACTCACTGGCATGGCGCAAGCCACGTTTGCCTCCAGGGTAGAGATCGATGGCGATAGCCTGAAGGTCACTCGTGAGGTAGATTCCGGGCTGGAGTCCATCAAGGTGCAAATGCCAGCAATTGTGACCACTGATCTGCGTCTCAACGAGCCGCGCTACGCCAAGCTGCCAAACATCATGAAAGCCAAGAAAAAGCCTCTGGAGACAATAGCTGTTGCTGACACTGGTGTGAATGTTTCAAGTGGGCTGGAAGTGGTTGAAGTCAATGATCCACCCAAGCGTGAGGCGGGGATTATTGTTGGCAGTGTTGCCGAACTTGTCGATAAGCTTCGTACCGAAGCCAAAGTCATCTAAAACAGTATTCAACGAGGAAAATACAATGAGCATACTGATTCTGGTTGAACACGAAGAGGGTGAGATTCGGCCCGCGACACTTAACGTAGTAACAGCGGGTGTACAGATTGGTGGTGATATTCATTTGCTGGTTGCCGGCAATGATGTAGCTGGCGTAGCAGAGAAAGCTGCAAAAATTGCTGGTGTTGCCAAGGTCATGGTAGCTGACAATGCGGCTTACACTCACGAGCTGGCTGAAAACCTGTCAGCACTTGTTATCAAACACGCTGAAGGCTATAGCCATATTCTTTTTGCTGCCACAGCAGCAGGAAAAAACGTCATGCCGCGCGTTGCGGCCCTTCTGGATGTGTCAGGTATCTCTGACATTATCGAAGTCAAGGGCGATGACACATTCGTCCGTCCTATCTATGCGGGAAATGCGCTAGCGACGGTCAAAAGTACCGATTCGATAAAAGTTGTTGGTGTACGCACCACCTCATTTGATTCGGCAGAAGCAGAAGGCGGCAGTGCTACAGTAGAGAACGTCGACTCAGCTGACGCCAGCCCACTGGTCTCTTTCGTAGGTCAGGAACTTTCGCAATCAGATCGCCCGGAACTCACTAGCGCAAATATCGTCGTATCCGGTGGTCGTGGCATGCAAAACGGCGAAAATTTTTCCATGCTTGATGACATTGCTGAAAAACTGAACGCCGCCGTAGGTGCATCTCGGGCGGCCGTTGATGCCGGATTCGTGCCTAACGAATATCAGGTAGGGCAGACCGGCAAAGTGGTGGCGCCAGATCTGTATGTTGCGGTAGGCATTTCAGGTGCTATTCAGCATCTGGCAGGCATGAAAGACAGCAAGGTAATTGTTGCCATCAATAAGGATGAGGAAGCGCCCATATTTCAGGTGGCTGATTACGGCCTTGTTGCAGACCTGTTTGACGCACTGCCGGAGCTATCCGCAGCGCTCGACTCTTGAGTCTTAACTGAACATACCCATCTATTTAATTCAAAAGACAACAGGAGTGAACTATGGAAAGCAAAATCAAAGAGGCTATCGATAAATCTTTGGAGCAATTGAAGGCTATTCAGGAGAAAGTCGACGATTTCGTAGACGATATTCCAGACGATACACATGAAATCAAGGCGACCGCCAAAAAGACACTGTCGCAGATTAACGAGTTGCTTAACAGCGCTGTTGAGCAAGCCGGTAGCCAGGCCGAGGAGGCCCAGCTCAAGGCGCATCTGGGAGTTATGGAGGCACAGGAGAAGCTTGAGGCATCCAAAGTGGTGGTTGACGATTACATGTCCCGTACTGGAGAGGAATCCAAGCGTATTCTGGACGAGGTTCAACTCAAGCAGAAGCTTGCAATGATGGAGGCACGGGATTTCTGGGATGAGCGCGGCTCCAAAATGGCTGAGGAGTTCAAGCAATCCACTGCTGGTTTCCAGGTGGCAGCAGAAAAGGCTGCTGTTGACCTGCAGAGCATGTTTGCTCAATTCAACGACATCTTTACCAAATCCAACAAAGACAAATAATTAAAGTCAAGAGCCCCCACCATGAGCTACACAGCCCCGGTAAAAGATATCGCCTTCGTACTCAATCATGTCATCGGATTGGAAAATCTGTCGCGACTTGACGGGTTCGAAGACGCCTCTGCGGATCTGGTAGAAGCCATACTCGATGAATCGGCCAAATTTACCGGTGATGTACTTGCGCCACTCAACTGGGTGGGTGATCAGCAAGGTAGCCGGTGGCAAGACGGTGAAGTTACGACGCCTGACGGCTGGAAAGAGGCGTACACGCAATTTATAGAAAGTGGCTGGGGAAGTTTATCGTTCCCTACTGAGTATGGTGGTCAGGGTTTACCGATGACGGTGGCTGCGGCTGTACAAGAGATGTGGCACAGCGCCAACATGTCATTTGGTTTGTGTCCGCTACTCACTCAAGGCGCAGTGGATGCCATTGAGCATCACGCATCCGAGGAACTCAAGCAGCGCTATTTGCCAAAAATGGTGGAAGGCGCGTGGAGCGGAACAATGAATCTGACGGAGCCACAGGCGGGGTCGGATCTGGCCGCAGTGAGAACCCGCGCCGAGCCTGTTGAAGATCATTATCTTATCCATGGGCAAAAAATCTATATCACTTACGGAGAGCATGATCTCACTGAAAACATCATTCATATGGTGCTGGCCAGACTTCCCGATGCACCAGAAGGCGTAAAAGGCATATCGTTGTTTATTGTCCCCAAGTTTCTGATTAATGATGATGGCACCTTGGGCGAGCGCAATGATGTCAACTGCGTATCCATAGAACACAAGCTCGGCATTCATGCCAGCCCCACGTGTGTGATGTCGTACGGCGACAAAGATGGTGCAGTGGCTTATCTGGTGGGCAAAGAGCATCATGGCCTTGCCTACATGTTCACTATGATGAATCAGGCGCGTCATGCGGTTGGGGTCGAAGGCTACGGTATCGCTGAGCGAGCTTATCAACAGGCACTTAACTATGCCCGTGATCGCAAGCAAGGCAGGACATTATTAGGTAAAGATGCGGACGATCAAGGTATCGTCAATCATCCGGACGTACGCCGTATTCTCATGACCATGCGCTCGACTATTGAAGCCATGCGCGGTCTGGGTCTTGAATGTGCGGCTGCGTTTGATACTGCCGCCCGTCACGGTGACGAAGCTGTACGCGAAAAAATGTTACGACGTGGGGAACTGCTGACACCTCTGGTCAAAGGCTGGTCCACCGAGATGGGCGTTGAGCTTTGTTCTCTGGGTGTGCAGGTTCATGGTGGCATGGGATTCATAGAGGAGACTGGTGCCGCTCAATTTTTAAGAGATGCGCGTATTACACCGATCTATGAAGGTACTACAGCTATTCAGGCCAACGATCTTATCGGGCGCAAGACCGCTCGTGATGGTGGTAAGGGCATCAGTGAACTGCTCGCTGACATGGGCGAGACTCTGGCACAGATCAACAAGATTGATCATCTTGATATGAAGGCTATAGCCAAACGGTTCGAACCTGCTATTGCCTCAGCGGAAAGGGCAACCCAATGGTTGCTCGGCCAAAACGATGCGACGCTGCCCTCCGCGACTTCTGTTGAATTCCTGATGATGCAGGGACGGCTTGCGGGTGGCTGGATGATTGCCCGTTCGGCACTGGCCGCGTTCAAACTCAAACAGGAAGAAGGGTCCGATGATGCGTTTCTTGATGCCAAAATCATGTTGGCTCGCTATTATGCTGAGCGTATGTTGCCACTGGTAGAGTCCAGCGAAACAATCGTTGTGGAGTCGGCCGAAAGTACGATCAGTCTGGATGTCTCTCAACTATAGGTTGTCCGTGAGCCCCAGGCGCTCTTGTGACGTTAAGCCGAAGGGCACTATTGACGTAACAGCAGCGCTCTTTATGCTGCCATAGATGTGCGGGAACAGCTCGCTGCCGCCTACCGTGTTTTCGCGAATCAGCGGCACAACCAGTTTGTCCGGATCCAACAGAATCAGTTGCACCTTATCAACGTTCTGATAGTATCTGGCAGTGACATCGCGGAGTTGATGTCGATCGCAGCAATGGATGAAACCTTCAGAATCCAATGATGCACAGCGGTATACTCCAGTTTCTCGATAATTGTCAATGTCCGCATCCAGTGCGATGTGGAAGATAGTTGCGTTCGAATCCATATGCT
>Ga0209828_1000295_pt1 | contig 48975 bp, 54 predicted proteins | sample MaitaG_FD_187429 | JGI IMG/M metagenome (GOLD analysis project Ga0209828, IMG submission 187429) | Marine algal microbial communities from Maine, USA - Maine_Asex2 metaG (SPAdes) (version 2) | ecosystem: Host-associated > Algae > Red algae > Unclassified | place: Maine, USA | collected 2015-01-05
CTGCGCATACGTTTGAATTGCGAACTGAGGCACAAAACCGTGCCGTCGAAGGTTGCGCTCGGATGCTCCTCCGCTAGACGCGGTGGTGGCGATCAAGTCGCAGCCATGCCTGGTGGCCAGTCGTGCACCAACATTCCGACAGCGGCCCCGTCAATGTGTCCGGCACATTGGTCCCAGTGCAGTGTCTGGCCGCTCAGAATTTGGCCGTCTACGTCGAGCCCAACGTGTGGGTCCGCCATGACCTGACGTAGGCGCTCGAATGGGTGGCGCTGTTCGGAAATGAGCTTGCGTTGTCGATACTGCAAGCGTTCTAGCATTGAAGCGAAGTAGTTTTGCGGAATGGCATCACCGCGAGAGGAGTGTCGGACTGGTTCGCACTACCTGGCAACGGTTACGACCCTGCTTCAGCGAACCCGAAACGCTCACCCGCTGAAGGGTTTGTACGAAGCCGCCGAGCTGCAGTGGTTTTGGACTGTTGAGCGCTCGACGGACGCATTCGATCAGCTGTTCTGGTTTGATGAGCAGGGCCGCCCCGAAGCTGCGGTCATCGCTGTCGACTTCAGTGATGGAACCTCCGCACTGTACGACGAACCTGTACTGATCATCATCGTCATGCCTGATGCAACACCCGAATGGGTTGCACATGTCGTTGAGCGAGGTCTTAGTCATGTCGCTGCTGCTGGGATTGCTGCTGCCGAGATTGAGGTCGACCAAGCCGACAGCGTCATGCGCGATGTGTTGTTCAACCACGGTTTCACGGTCAAAGAAGACGGGTTCATCGAAGCGTGGTTGAATGCTGCTGATCGACCAAAGGTCAGCCCCCTCCGCGACGGCTACCGACTTCTCAGTCGCAGCGAAACGACGCACCTGCCGCATCACATGATCAACCCGCGACGCCCGAATGTTGAACAGCGCCTTCTGGAGACGTCGATTTATCGCCCAGACCTCGACCTGGTCGTGCTCGCCGAAGATGACACCACCGCTGGATATGGCATGTTCTGGTTCGACCCGGTGAGCCGCATCGGCATCGTCGAACCCATGCGCACCCTTGATGGCCACCAACAACGAGGATTGGCCCGCCACATCCTGACCGCCGGAATCAACCGACTTGTAGAAGCAGGAGCCGAGCGCGTCTCCATCGGCTGGGAACCAGTCAACCCGGCCTCAGGCCCTCTCTACCCAGCATCGGATTCGAACCCCACCGTCAGACCGACGCACTCTCAGGCCAGACAGGCTCACTCGCATCGCAGAGTTCCTGACCGGTTCCAGCATGAGCGGACTAAGCCAAACGTTAGGCGTCGTCGAGCGGTACTTGCGTGTTTGTTCTAGGTTGATCCGTGGCGAGTGGGGCGGCGACGATCCCGACTTCGGCGCCGCCGGGCTTTCTGAACTGCAGAGCGAAGAGATTGCGCTCGCGCTCGCTCACCTCGATTGCTGCGAGGCACACCTGCAGGCTGTGTACGAACCGCTTTGCCACAAGCTTGAGCATGGCCTTTTCGACGAACACGGCGACAAGCTGACATCAATAAGAGTAACTGAATAGTCGAGCCGGCAGAGCGGACAATTCAGAGCTCACGCGAGCCAACGTCGTCGCACTTTCGTAAACGCTTAACGCACCATTCTGACGCTGCTAAATCTGTCAAGCGGCGTTTCGTCGGTGATTATGCGCGCTCGCTGACGGCACCGATCACCTACATATCGCCGGTACTGCGGCGCGGGCCGGAGCGAGCTGGGTCGCGATTATCGAGTGGTACCGCTTAGCGCTGCGCGACAACCGAATAGGCGGCCGGGTGGCGTGCGCCGTCGAGAATGATCGACCGAGAGGGTGTCGCAAATCGCTCAGTCCGGGAAGCGGCGAACGAAGTCGGCGAGTTCCTGTTTGTTGCTCAATATCTGCACGTCCATGAGATCGGCGCAGCGCTTTGCAAGGCGACGGTCGCTCTCCGGGACGGTCTTCCGGTTGCGCCAGTTACGCCAGGCGATACCCCACTCGTCACTGATGCGTTGAGAGAACGACTCTTCGCAGCCCTCGGGCAACTGCGTCTCTGCTGGTCTGCGAAGCCCACGGCGAAATGCCCGCCATGAGCAGACCCACCACCGCGTTGTAATGACCACGAGTGTGTCAGCGTGTGCAATCAAGAGGTCTTGGTCGACATCATTGCTGTCGACAATCCACCGCTCGCCAGCCAGCAACACTCGCTGTGTCTCGATCAGTTCATCGTCAGGCACTAGAACCCAGCCAGGCGCCCACATATGCAGGTCAAGGTGGATCAAGGGAAGGCCAGTCTTCGCTGCCAACTGACGCGAAAACGTACTCTTCCCAGCGCCTGCCATACCGGTAACAACGATCCGACTATTCATGGCGCCAGGTCTGGACTCGTTCTCGGGCTCCCGCTTCCACCCCCTCAGTATGGCCGTTACAACCGTTCATGCCGAGACGACAGACGCCTCATAACACCCGCCCATAGTCACCACTCTGGCGGCACCGTAATCGCATCACTTCGGCCTATTGCAGTGCCCGGGAATCGCGGTGCCGCGTGAACTGAGGTCGCCGGCAGCGGTGCGGGGGCGCTACCGATTTGTCTCGGTGTTATGGGCTGGCTCATCGCCGCCACGGTCTGGCGATCTCATGTGCCTTCTTGTGCTGTGGCATGGTTGTGATGTGGCTACTCGAGAGACATCGTCAGCGGGGCTTTTCTTGATCACGGGGATAATGGCTGCGGGGAAATCGACGGTCGCCCAACGGCTGGCCGAGCGCTTCGATCGTTCGGCCCACGTTCGGGGTGACACGTTCCGCCGATCGGTGGTTAGCGGACGTGCCGAGATGTCGGCAAACCCCACCAAGGAAGCCATCGATCAGTTGAGACTTCGCTACGAGCTGGCCGCATCATGCGCTGACCGGTACGTCGAAGCTGGTTTCACAACCGTCCTCCAAGATGTTGTCGTGGGGCCCATGCTCGCCGAGATGGTCAATCTGATCGTGACCCGACCGCTCGCTGTCATTGTTCTTGCGCCGTCAGCCACCGAGGTCCAGCGACGGGAGCACCAGCGCGAAAAGACCGGCTACAGCGACTTCACGCCCGCCGCTTTTGACACCGCGCTGCGCACCGAGACTCCTCAACTCGGCTTGTGGTTGGACACCTCGAACCACAGCGTTGACGAGACAGTCGACGCGATTCTCGCGTCAGCCGAATCTGAAGCGCTGGTTTGACGGAGGTGGAGTTCCAACGGGTGTCATTTCGAGGTGGCCGACAGGTCGAGGTTGGCACGGTTGGGCCCAGCGACGGCCGCCCGGTCCTGTACTTTCACTCGCCATCAACCTCAGGCGAAGAGCTGGCTAGCGCTGCGTCCGCCGCAGCTCACGCCAACGTTCGACTGATCACGATTCGGCGGCCCTCAGTAGCGGGAGACGAGCCCTCTGAGTTCGTGGCCCTCGTCGCCAAAGATGCAGTCACGCTGATCGATGCCCTCGCTCTGACAAGGACCGTTCTACTCGCTTGGTCTGGCGGCGCGCCATACGGGCTCGCCGCGTCAGGTGCCCTTGGTTCCGCCATCGATGCCGTATATCTCGTGTCACCGGTACCGGGCCCGCTCAGCGGCCCCGATGCTGTTCCCAACCAGTCAGACAGACTCCAACAGGTGGCGAACACGACAGCGACATCGCCCTGGGTTACCAGCGATGCGGCATTGCGCGATTACCAGGCGGTTGCCTCTCCATGGAAGTTCAATCCGGCAACCATCTCTGCGCGGGTCACCATCTGGGCACCGACCAAGGATGAAATCGTCCCGCCCCACCTCGCTCAATACCTTGCGTCAAATCTCACTGACAGCGTGGTGCTCGAAGTTCCCGGGGCTCACGACTGGCTGATCCAGAACTGGTCCACCGTCCTAGAACGGATAGCAGGCTGAGCGGCTGCAAAGGAGCACCCGATAACACCAGCCCAGAATCACGCTCTCGAACCCAATGGTGCCGCTCGTAACGGCCCTTATGCCGGTGATGTTGTCAAGTGGGTGGTGTAGAGCTGGTCGACTTGGTCGGCGGCGGCGAAGTATTCGTCGGCGACGGTGTGGTCGGCGATGCGGGCGTAGACGAGGGTCATGCGCATCGATTTGTGGCCGAGCATCGCTGCGACAGCTTCGAGGCTCATGCCGTTGTTGATGGATTGGGTTGCCAGGGTGTGGCGGAGTTGGTGGGGGTGGACGTGGCCGATCCCGGCGATTCGTGCGCACGCGGCGACGGTGCGTGCAACACTGAATCGGTTGAGCACGCGGCCTTGGTTTGAGATCAGTCGGCCGGTGTCATCGGGCCCGGCCCATGCACGCCAGGTCTGATGGAGTTCGATGAGACTTGGATGCAGTGGGACGTAGCGGTCGGTGTGGAGCTTGCCGACGGGAACGCGTAGCCAGTTGGTCTGGTTCATGGTGATGATTGCGTCGTGGGTGAGCTCGCAGAACTCGGTGACTCGTAGCCCGGTGCGGGCAAGCATCTCGACAACGAGTCGCCGTTGCGGGTTCAGCCGAACCGCCGCGGCCATGAACTTCGCGGCGTCCTCGTCATCGAGGAACTTCGGCAGCGGTTCGTCGACCTTTGGCAGATCGGTCCACAGGATTGGGTTCCGGGGTGGGGTGTCGGGGTGGTCCCACTCGATGAGGCGTTCAAACACGACCCGCAGCATCGACAACCGATGCCGGATCGTCGACTTCTTTAGCGGTTCACCGCGTTGGTTCTCTCGGGTGGCGAGCCAGAGTTTGAAGGCTTCGATGTGGCGGCGGTTGATCTGGGCGAACGTCCTCACGTCCGGATCGTGATCAATGAGCCAGTCCGAGAAGATCCGCAACGCAGAGTCAACTGATTTGGTAGTTGATGGCCGCATCGTCACCGAGATCTGGGCGACGTAGTCCTGACATGTTCCGGCCAGCATCGGCGCACGGGCCCCAATGCGTGCCCAGTGGTCGTTGCAGTGCTGGGGTTCAATGGCGAGCATGGTCATGACGCCACCACCTTGCGGCCAAGCGCGGCCTGGGCATCAACCGCTTCAGCTGCACGCTTGTACTCATCTGCCAACCAGTCATTGGCCAGATGCAAGTAGATCTGTGTCGCGGAGATTGAGCGATGACCGGCCTGAGCCTGCAACGCTTCAAGAGCCATTCCAGCCTCACGCAGTCGCGTGAAACAGGTGTGGCGCAGCTCGTGACAGGTCGCTTGCTCAAGACCAGCCCGCTGGCGAGCGCCAAGCATGATCTGATCCAGACCCTTCGCCGAGAGCGGTCGGCCCCGGTTGGGCCCTTTCAACACCACGAACACAAACGGCGTCTCGGTGTCTTTGGGTCGTTCGTGATCAAGATAGGAACGCAGCGTGTCAAAGAACCGCGATGAGATCGGCACGATTCGTTGATGGCCGCCCTTGCCATTGGCAATGAACAACCTGCGCTCACCCCAACGAATGTCTTCGAGGCGCAGACCAAGCACTTCGCAACGCCGCAGCCCCGCAAGCAGCATCGCGTCGATCATGGCGCGGTCACGGTCCTTGTGTAGCGCCGCCACCAACTTGATCACCTCGTCATGATCAAGAATCTTCGGGAGATGTCTGACCGGGCGAACCAACGGGATCACCCGACGATCCCGAGTCACCGGCGCTCGCACCGGCATGCCACGCTGCACCGGGTTGTGATCAAGATCGCCAAGCGCGCACAGATGCGAATAGAACCCGGCCACCGAAGACAGCCGACGCCGAATCGTTGACAAAGCCAAACCGGCGCTCTGATCAAACGGCACCACTGTCTTGTCCAAAGACCCGGTCCGTTGTGACCTGATGAACTCAAGGACATGACGGCGACGAACATCAAGCGGGTCGACATCAATGACGGTGAAGAACACCTTCAAGTCATAGACCACCGCCAACGTCGAGTTCGGCCGCAGACGCGCATGAACAGACTCCAGATACGAGTCAACAAGCGCATGGCCAAGCGTTGGCGCAAGACCAGAACCAGAATCGGGAAGCGTTAACTTCGGGAACAATGTGAGCATAATGTGATCCTCCAATCACGCCCGCTGCACCATCGTCACCGACAGAACAAACGAACGCAGGGATCACCGACATATCTACCCAAGTCGCACGCTGCACTCCGACGGCCGCTGCGGCCGACCGGCGCAGTAGCGATGTCTACAATCCCAATGTGAGATTTCGACGAAGCGATTGGGATATCGCGATGCCAGAGCCATTGGTGTCGTACTGGTCGGCGTGGAACGAACGCGATCTTGATGCGATTCGAGCCCAACTCGAGTCGGCGGTAATCAACGATGTCGAGTGGAACGACCCGAGAGACTCGTTCGTCGGCATTGACGAACTGGAACAAGCAATACGACGGCTCCGGACGGCCAAAGCCGAGTACGCGTTTTCGATTGCATCAGAGATCGATCATCACCACGGACGACTCCGGTATCGCTGGGACATGTTCCGGGGCGACCGCACGTTGATGGAAGGACTCGACATCGTCACACTCGACCCATCGTCAGGTCGTATCGCGCGAGTCGATGGATTCTTTGGACACCCGACGCCGATCGCCGACGATAGTGCCATCCCACCGGCGCTGCGGCGCCCGTCGAACAGCTCGTGATGCCATCAACTCGATACCGCCGGCAGCAGAGGTCCGGGCTTGCGGTTCGAAGAGTCGTAACCCACAGTTGAGCATTGGGGATCACGGCATTGCCAATCGCTCGGTCGTCTGCCCGGTGAATTCGGCAATGAGCTCAAAGTCTTTGTCGAGATGAAGTACCGATAAGCCCGCAAGCTCAGCCGTTGCGGCGATCAACAGGTCAGGGATCGATGGCTCGCGGTGTTGACCTCTGTCAACTAAGGCGAGTTGGACTTCGACAGCACGATCTTCCATGGATGGGGTGAGATGTTCGACCGGCATCGATGCAAGCGGTGGACAAGAAATCTCGCGTCGCAGCTGCCCCGCGTTCTGAGCAGAGTAACCAATCTCCAATCTGGTCACCGTTGAGATGCGGACCAGACCCCGTTCAATCGCCGACGCCCACTCAGCCGCATCTGGCGATCGGAACAGGCGGACGATTGCGGACTTATCAATCAGCCAACCAGTCACGACCAGGCATCGTTCATGACATCGGCATCGCCTAGAACAGCAAATGACTGGCTAAACCGCTTTAGCGACTCGACGGTCACCTCAGCCGTCGTTGAGTCACGTTCCCGAGCTAGTGTCCGCCGCAGGTACTCGGAACGAGAAAGTCCTGCCTTGGTCGCCTTGGCGTCAATCGCTGCGAGCACGTCGTCAGGTACATCTCGAATCAGCACATCCGTCATCAATACTCCAAACGATATCTAGCGATATCACTCTAGATGGTCGGGGCCAGAGCCGCAACAGCCTCATGTATGCCAACGAACTGCACTATGCGTATAGTATGCGCATGACAAAGGTGAGTGTTTCAATACCCGACGAGATCGTCGCTGCGGCGAAAGCTGCCGGACTGAACATATCCAGGCTCGCCACGCTTGCCTTGACGAGCGAACTCGATCGCCGCTCCAAGGTGGCCGAACTGGATGCCTACCTGTCCCAGCTCGATCGGACGCTTGGGCCGGTCAGTCACGCTGACGCGATCGAGGCCGCAGAATGGGCGGCTCGATTCGACTCCGCGGACGACACCGACAAGGTGCATTCTCGGCGCACTGCGTGACGCTGATTCTTGACGCCGGTGGAGTGAGCGCGTTGGCGGGCCAGCGAGCCCGTTTGGCGGAACTTCTCAAGCGGGATCTCTGGCCACCGGTTGTCCCATCCGTCGTCCTGGTCGAGGCGCTGACCGGTGACCATCGCCGCGATCATGCGACGAACCGACTTCTTCGCATGTGCCAGATCAACCCGGTCGACGAAGAACTTGCCCGACAGGCCGCACTCCTGCGCACTGCGACTCGCCGAGCTGGCGAGATTGCAGCGACCGACGCACTCGTTGTTGCTCAAGCGGCTCAGTCCAATGAACCGAACATCTTGACCAGCGATCCTGGTGACCTTCGGTCTCTCGCGCAGAATTGCGCGACCGAGATCACCATCACGCCGACCTGATCCGGCAGTCCGTCGGTTTGGGGGATCCTCGGGTGACCAGTTGTTGGATGACGTTGTTCGTTGCGAGGCTCGACCGCCGCGACGATTAGCAGTCGCCGTGTCTCCTCAGGTCATACTTGGCTGAGATCTTGAACCGACATCAGGAGGATGCCGTGCTTGAGCCAGAGAAGCTGCCGCAACAGTTGGAAGCACTGTTGAGCAACGTGTGGGCTAACGAAAGTACCGCGTCGGTCAGTGACTTCGTACAAATCACCGGCGGCTACAGCCGATACATGGCGCGTTTAGCTGCGACATCTGGCGATCAGTCCGAGCGTTTCATCCTGCGGGCCGATCCACCACCTGGGCAGTCAATCCTGGACACCGACCGTCGACTCGAGTGGGACCTTGTTCAGGCGCTGATGGCCGATGGTGGCGTGACGATCCCCGCGGCTCGCTTCTTTGACGACGGCTCAGCGCTTGGTGCCCCCGCGATTTTGTTCGACGAGATCGCAGGCGAAACGCTCTATGTGCGGGTGCAGCAGGGTGAGGTGACTCATCACCTCGATCTGCTCGAACCATTGGCCGACCTCTCAGCTGCCATACATGGCGTTGACGTTGCGTCGCTGCCTGACGCCATCGAGCAGCCAACGTCGTGGGACGACTACATCGACGCCGGTGCCACCCGATGGCGGACCGTCGAGCAGGACCACGTTGAGTCTGACCCGTTCATGCGCGTGATTGCCGCGTGGCTCGTGGCGAACAAGCCGCCGCCGACCGAGCTGACACTGGTGCACGGCGATTTCCAGGCTCCCAACATATTGATCGAGGAGTCGACCGGAGCCTTCAACATGCTCGATTGGGAGCTCGCCCACATCGGCGACCCGCGCGAGGATCTGGGTTGGTGGGCACTCGCCCACACGTCGCAGCCCCCCAATCTGATCGAGGCTGATCAGGAGCGTTTCCTCGCCCGTTACCGCGAGAGGACTGGTCTGTCAGAAGAGGTCGTGAACCCGGCGACGCTTGCCTACTTCACGGTGTTCGCTTCGCTCGGCGTGTTCACCAATGTCATTGGCGCGACCGCAGCAATGGCCAGAGGTCAAGCGTCTGGCATGACCGTGGCCTATATGACCAACGCCATTCCATCGATGCATGGCATCTACATCAATGCAATGCAACAGGCTGGCGCCTGGCGAGAGGACAACGCGTGATTACTCAACCGACGATCCCACAGCTGCTGGAGACCATTCGAGACGAACTTGGTGACAAGGTCCTGCCGCACGTCGACGATGCACCGACAAAGGTCAACATCGAGATGATGCAGGCAGTGCTCAACCAATTGATCGAGCGGTCCGAACACGAGATTTCCTGGATGACCAACGAGATCGATGCGATCGAGGATGCAGCCGAGCGATTGACACCGACACTGAGCCACTCGGACGCGCTGGATGCAGCCGTCGCGAACTTCACGTCCAATCGAGCCGAGTCGATGCAGCTCAGCGCGGTAACCGCCGACTACCAGCGGGCGTGCGAAGTGCTGTCCTGTCTTGGTGAAGCCGCCTATGCAGACGGCAGCGAGGCAGCGATTGCTGACGTGCAGGCACTACTCAATGCGCGCCTGGCGACCGAGAATGCCGCCATAGGCGAGTTCATCGCCGTCGGCCGCGACTAGCTCTGGTTACTCCAATCGAAGGCTCGCGGTTCGAGCGCTGGGGATGCTGTAGCTATCTCTGTCCATGACTCGTGCAGGTGAGTTTCTGAGCAGCAATCTTTTCGACCATCGCTGACAAGTTACATTGAGGCGATGTCCACCGATTCGGCCCCTGCCGTCGACGCCGTTAAATCCCGGCTTAGTTTCAGAAATCGCGTTTACATGCGGAGCTTCCAGATCGTGGGTTATGCCGGTGGTCTCATCTTCCTAGGGTTGGGGCTGACGTTCTTCAGCGGTGACTGGCAGGCCGGTCTCGGCTTCATTGGCGTAGCCATTTTCTGCGTCTGCTGGGGAGTTGCACTGGGGCACTACCTCAAACGCAACCGAACCAGTGGACTCCGGTGGGGCTCATTGGGCTGTGGAGCTCTTGGGTTGGTTATCTTGGGGCTAGCCATCCTCGTAGATGACGCCGGTGCCGGACTCACGAGCAAGCGGTTGATCGTGGCGGTCGTCGCAGCGTTGATGGTTGGCTTTCCGCTGTTCGTTTTTGGCCGTCCCTCGGTGACGAATCTCTGAGGATCGTTGGCTCCCTGCCGCAGCCGCGACTAGCCCGACCTGTCACCGTGGGGCCGTAGAGGGCGACGCCGCCCGAGGTGGACCATCCAACCACGATTCCCTGGCCGCATACCCTCCGAACTCAACTCCAGGCGACTGGTAGACGCTTGCGCCCCCACAGCAGGAACGCCCCAATCCGTTCTGTCTCGCCGACGATTCGTAGCTTGGGGAATCGCTCGATCGTTAACCGAAGAGCGATCCGTGCCTCAAGGCGGCTCAGGTGTGCACCCGGACAGAAGTGGCGTCCGAGCCCGAATGCAAGGTGCTTGCGAAGTTCAGTCGGGTCGCGATCGAGACGAAACGTATCGGGGTCGTCGAACACCTCTGGATCCCGGTTCGCAGCCCCATAGGTGGCCATAACCTTGGCTCGATCGTCGACCACTGTTCCTGCGAGCTCTTGTTCGCCCACCGCAGTGCGATACAAGCCAAGCACCGGCGCATCGAGCCGCAACGACTCTTCAATGGCGATGGCGTCGAGATCTGGAGAGTTCCGGATCTGAGCGACCAGTTCTGGCTCTTCGAGCAGGCGCCAAAAGAGGTTGGTGATTAGTGACGTGGTGGTCTCGTTTCCGCCAACGAGCAGCTGATTTAGAACGATCAGAAGTTCACGCTCGACGAGGCGCCGACCGTCGGCTTCAGCGACGAGTAGACCGCTGATCACATCATCGGGCAGCACGTCGTCGAGCACCTCGTCGGACGAAGTGCTGGGATCGTGTCCCGCAGCGCGCAACAGTTCACGACGGTTTTCAAGCTGCTCAGTGAAGTAGCTGGCAATGGCTTGCCGAGAGGCATCTCCAGCTCGTGGATTGCGCGAGTTGGCAGCATCGAGCTGGTCATCTGACCACTGCTTGAACCGGGCAAGATCTTCAGTGGCCACACCCAGGATCTTGGCAATGATCAGCACCGGTAGCGGGCACGCCAAGTCGTCGTGAATATCGCCGATTCCCTTTGCTTCCATCAGGTCGAGCAGCTCGGTCACAAGAGCGGTGATTTCTGGCTCCATCCGTGCCACATGTCGTGGGGCGAAACTCTTCTGCACCAGTTTGCGGAACACGGTGTGTTCGGGCGGGTCTGAGAAGAGGCAACCCTTGTCGCTGTACGACGGCATTTGTCCATAGCGGCTTGACCAGCGATCAATGTCGGTCAACAGCTCGACGACGTCGTCGTAGCGAGTGGCGGTGTAGAGCGGATGGTCGTACCCGTCGTACTGGTGCATTGGACAACCCGATCGCAATTCGGCGTATGCCGCGAACGGATCCGCCATCACCTCATGACCGAACGGGTTGTAGTCAACCATTACCGGACAGTAGTTCGGGCCCGCCCCGGCCGCTCGTAGTCGATTGAACCTCGCACATCGCAGCCTGGCGCGATTTCGGCCCTGGGAGCGAGGTGCGAGGGTGCCCCGTGTCACACGGTGTCAGGGGTCACCATCGTTAACTTTCGGCGCTTTAGGGCCGTAGTTTGTATGGCTTGAACAAACAAAGGACCCCCCCAGATGTTCAACCTACGTTTTCTCACATCGCCCACTGTTCGGACGATAAAACCAGCTCTCACTGATTCATTCAGCGACCGCGAAATCGAGCTGATGGCCGACCTTGGATCGCTAACCCATGTCTCCTCAGGCGACGAACTCATCAGCGAAGGATCCCGAGGCACGCATGCCTACCTGATCACTGCTGGCAGCGCCGCAGTTCAGCGCGACGACGAAATTGTCGCCATGCTCAGCAAGGGTGACATGGTCGGAGAACGCGCACTCGTTACGCGTGAACCGCGTAATGCAACCGTCACTGCTCGCATGCCGATTAGCGCGTTGCGTTTCGACCGTCATCAGTTCTCCCGCCTTCGTTCAGAGTCGCCAACGCTACGAGACCTCAGCGACGACCTAGTCGCAGCTCGGAGCTAAACCTGCAGTACCGTTAGGCGCGGAATCATCGAACCCTTAACGATCAAGGGTCGGATAAGCCGCGCGCGGGCTCATGCCGTGGTCCGTGTTCGCGCCGGCTTGGCTGGCGAGGTCGATGCTGCGGTGGTGTTCGCAGGACCCGTCGAGGCTGCGTTCACGCAGGGTTCTCTGCCACAGTTGTGTCGTGCGCCATCTGCTTGTCGTCGACTCCGTCCGCAATATCATGCTGGTAGATGTCATCGGCAATCTCCGGATGCCGATCGGAGCGCCACTAACGGCGGCGATGCGATCGCAGGTCACGACCGCGGTTTGGTCTGCGCAGGGCCAGTGGACTGCATGGTCGGTTAACTCGGTCGAGATGGACGGGATCCGCGAGGTTCGATTGCACGACGAGGACTCCGATCTGGCAAGCGTGCTTGTTGAGTCGGTGAGCGCGTTCTATCTTTGTCCCAGCCCGTGCGGGCGATGGTTGAGCCACCTCTCTCCGGGGCCGTTCGGCCTCGAACTGGCCGTGTCCAACATTGCTACCGGCGCCATGCACGTCATCGAACGCGGCCAACCAATGTTCTGGTCGTGGTCGTCCGACGCAACCCAGATCGCGGTGCATGTCGAGAACAGGGTGATTGTTACTGACCACGACGGAGGGTCAACGCGGCTGCTCACCGACGTAGCCGGTTCGTTCATCACGCCGCGTTGGCTTGCCGGCGGCTCGGTGCTCTTCGCCATCGATGACAGAATCATGGCCGCCGGACCTGATGACTCCTTGACCTCTCTCGTCGCCGGAGGTTCCATGGGGCGATTCGCACTCGACGACGAAAGTCGCCACCTGGCCTATGTCGACACCGCGGGCGACAGCGCTGCGTTGGTGGTGCTCGATCTGGTCTCGCTCACACCAACTCAGGTGACAACAGCACCGGTGATCGCGTTCTTCTGGTCGCCCGACGCGAGCCGCCTCGCCATCTTGAGCGCTGCCGGAGATGGCCAGGTGCAATGGCTCGTGGCCGAAGGCTCCAACATCCACCACCTGCAGCCGTTCCACCCAACACGGACGTGGGCAACCTCGGTGCTTCCATTCTTTGAGCAGTACACAGAAAGCCACGCAGTCTGGTCGCCTGACTCAACCTCGGTGGTAGCGCCTGCTGTCGACGACCAGGGCGGAACTGGAGCGCTGATACAAACCGCTGACTCATCGGGGCATAAGCAATGGGTACCCGACGCAGAACTCGCATGGTGGGCGTAGTTTCGCATCACTATTTCAGGCCGCAGTGGCTATGCGGCGTCTCGTCGAACGGCATGTGGCTGAATGCGGGCCACTGTTATCTGCCATTCTTTGTGGATGGAACCAGGAACGCAGCAATGGCTCGATCAGGTAGCTGAAGAGGTCGTTGATCCCAACCAGCGCATCATTGATCCGCATCACCATTTGTGGCCCGAGGGTGGCGCGCTTCGGTATGGCCTCGATGAGCTGCACGGCGATACCGGTGCCGGCCATCGCATTGAGAGCACGGTCTTCGTTGAGTGTGGTGCCGGGTACCGCCCTGACGGTCCTGACCACCTGAAGGCGGTCGGCGAGACCGAATTCGTTGCCGCCTGCGCTGCCGAGTCAGCGACTCGCGCAGGCCAGGCAGAGATCAAAGGCATCGTCAGTAACGCCGACCTACGTTTGCCGGAGCTGGACGAGGTCCTCGACGCGCACGAACAGGCTGGCCAAGGGAGGTTTCGCGGTATCCGCCACGCCATTGCGCATACCCCAGACAAGACCGACATGATGATCCCTGGCGGAGCGTCGCCCTATGTCAGCGTCGATCCCGCCTTCCGTCGAGGGTTGGTCCGGCTCGGCGAACGAGGGCTTACCTATGACTCGTGGAACTATCACTATCAGAACCTCGAGGTCGCCGCCTTGGCGGCAGCGGCGCCAGGAACCACCATCGTGCTCGACCATTTCGGCACCCCCATCGGTGTCGGTGCCTGGAGTGGCCAACTCGACGAGATCTATCCTGTTTGGCAACGCGATGTCGCAGCGCTGGCCAAGAACCAGAACGTGGTGGCAAAGATTGGTGGGCTCGCAATGCCTGACAATGGTTACGGGTGGCACACTCGGTCGACGCCGGCCACCAGCGATGAACTGGTTGCTGCCCACGAGCGCTGGTATCTCCACACCATTGACTGCTTTGGCCCCGAGCGTTGCATGTTCGAAAGCAACTTCCCTGTTGATCGTTTCTCGATCTCGTACTCGGTGATGTGGAATGCCTTGAAGAAGATCGCCGCCCGTTTCACCCAAGATGAGCGTGACCAGATGTTCGCCAGCACTGCTGAAAGGGTCTATTCGCTCTGACTACCGCGATTTGATGTACTGGCGCACGTCTGGGGCGGGCGATAGAGCCATCGCGGATCTGCTCGCACGGTTGCTTCACCGTTGCGCGCCTTCGGTGACGAAGTCGACCGTCGATACGGCGTCTCCGGTTCGCGTTCGTGGGATGCTTAGGCCGCAGACGTTTGCAAAGCCAGTCAGTGGTAGCAGCTCGGTTGCTGCATGCTGGGACAACGACTTCGGCTGAGCTGGCTGTTTCGCAGACGGCACGACTAAAACACTTGCAGTGGCTTGGTTCTCTTCACGCAATATCTCGATGTCCGCTGTTCCGGTTCCAGTTGATGAGCTGTGGCCGGTGATCACCAATGCCGAGACCCTTGGGTCGTTGACACCGCTCGTTCGCTCGATCGAAGATTTTGGAGATCATTGGCGGTGGACGTTGGATGGCATAGAGGGTCTGGGAATGAAGGTCGAGGCGGTCTTCACCGAACGAATGGAGTTCGTAGACCAGAGCCAAATCGTGTTTTCGCATGATCCCCCTGCCAACGTACGTGAGCGGGCTGCGGTCGAGGGCGTGTATGACTTCACTCCCGTCGCCAGCGATGTCACCGAACTGAAAGTTGATCTCACCCTGTCGGTTGAACTCCCGTTGCCTAGGCTGTCCCGAATGGCTGTCGAACCAGTGATGCATGCAACGATGCGAGCAACCGGTCAGCGGTTCGCTTCGAATCTCTATGCGCATCTCGGTCTTGATCCAAGCGACGTGGCTATCTCTGAACTTCCGGTGCCGCGTGACTAGAAACGGCGAGAGAACATGGGTGCCAACCCGGGTTGCAGGGTGAAGAAGCTCTGGGCCTGTCGTGAGATCGATGCTCCGGCAGAAGTGCTGTGGAACTTGCTCGTTGACCTCGAGCGATGGCCCGAGTGGGGGCCGAGTGTGCAGCGCGCGGTTCTGCAAACCGACAAGTTCGAGTCGGGGGCAACGGGGACTGTGACCACCGCTGTCGGAATCGACCTCAACTTTGAGATCACTGAACATCGTGACGGCACGAGTTGGGCTTGGAAGGTTGCGGGTATCCCGGCAACGCATCATCGGGTCGAACCTCTTGGACCAGACAGGTGCCGAGTCGGGTTTGGGGTTCCATGGGTAGTGGCGCCATACCTGGCGGTGTGCGAGATTGCTTTGCGCCGGCTCGAAGTAATGGCAGCGAACGCAAAGGTAGGCCAGTGAAGGTCGCAGTAATTGGTGCCACGGGTTACGTGGGGGGTCGTCTCGTACCTGAGTTGCTTGCGGCTGGTCATCATGTGCGGTGTTTGGCGCGAACCCCCGCACGACTCGACGGCGTCGAGTGGCGCAATGACGTTGAGGTCATGTCGGCCGACGTTCTCGATCAGAACTCGCTCGTTGATCCGCTTCGTGACATCGAAGCGGTGTACTACTTGGTGCACGCCATGGGTCAAGACGGCGACTTCGAGGAGTCGGATCGGGTTGGCGCCGAGAACACCCGCATGGCAGCTGAAAAGGCGGGGGTTTCACAGATCGTCTATCTCGGAGGTCTGGGTGACGGCGATCCAGAGGATCTGTCGAACCATCTTGCTAGCCGGCACGAAGTCGGTCGGGTGCTTGCCGATGGACACGTCCCAGTCACTGAACTTCGCGCTGCCGTCATCATCGGTTCTGGTAGCGCCTCGTTCGAAATGCTTCGCTGCTTGGCTGAAGTATTGCCAGCCATGATTTGTCCCCGGTGGGTCACCAAAACCAAATGTCAGCCGATCGCTATAGCCGACGTGCTGCATTACCTCGTCGCAGTCATCGAAATTCCTGAGGCTCGCGGCCAGATCCTTGAAATCGGTGGTCCCGATGTATTGACGTACCGGGACATGATGGACCGCTACGCACTCGCGGCGGGACTGCGTCGAAGGCTGATTGTCCCGGTGCCAATCCTGACGCCGCGACTGTCATCGCACTGGGTCAACCTGGTTACGCCACTGCCGTACACCCTTGCGCGGCCGCTCGTTGACAGCCTGATTAACGATGTCGTGGTCACCCCCGAGCGTGACATCAGTCGTCTGGTCGATCACAGGCCGCGCACTCTTGACCTCGCCATTGAGCAGGCGCTGGCCGTCGTTAAGGATCTCCACATCAAGACCAGCTGGATGGACAGCGCCCGCCACAAAACGTCCGCCATGCCCACGCCACAAGACCCTGACTGGGCCGGTGGCACCATCTATCAAGACATCCAAGAAGTGATAACCCCTGCTAGCCCTGAGGCGTTGTTCGCCACGGTTGCTGGCATCGGTGGGGCTCGTGGTTGGTATGCAGCGAACGCACTTTGGACCATTCGCGGATCACTTGACAAACTGGTCGGCGGAGTTGGTATGCGGCGCGGACGTCGACATCCCGACCTGTTGCGAGTTGGCGATGCGCTCGACTTCTTTCGAGTTGAAGCACACGAACCGCCGGCGCTATTGCGCCTTCAGGCAGAGATGAAGGTTCCGGGCGCGGCTTGGCTCGAGTGGCGTATCTTGGCCGACGACCAAGGCGCCACCCAGTTGCGCCAGCTCGCTCGATTTCATCCCCGCGGCGTGGCAGGGCGCGCCTATTGGTGGATCCTTTTGCCTATTCACAAAGTCATCTGGAGACAACTCGCCGAACGCTTGGCCCGCACCGCAGAACAAGCGACCTAGGTATCTAGGTAGCAATGCGAGTACTACTCATTTGACAACTGATCTGGATCGGCCTGTTGAGTATTTGCACGTCTAGTGCTGGGAATGTAGGCCGACCATGTTGCCCTCCGTATCGATGATCAGTGACACGAATCCGTGGTCGCCAATCGAGAACTTCGGACGAGCGATGTGGCCTCCTGCGGCCACGACTCGAGCTTCTTCGACCGAGCAGTCTTCGCACGAGAAGTAGACCATCGATCCACCCGGTCCGGGCTTTGCTTGCTCAAGTTTGACGAGAGCTCCGCCAGCACCGTGTGACTGGTAATCGTCGACGAACGTGCGCATGAGAGCGCTGGGATCATTTGGGTCGTCCATCTTCGCTAGCGAGGTTTCGAGCACCGTTTCGTAGAACGTTTGCGCTCGGTTCATGTCGTCGACGTAGATATCGAACCAACCAACTTTTCTCATGGTGTTTGTCCTTCCAAACCGAATGAGGTGTGCAAGATCAACGTACGAAAAGTTGAGGCCTACGTCTTGTAGATATCAGACATCAAACGTCTTGAAGAAACGACTGGGTGTGTACCCAGTTGCGTCACGGAACGCGTGAATGAAGTGCGATTGATCGGCGAACGCAAGCTGGTAGTCGTGGCGAAAGGTGTGTTGAAGTCGCAGCACCTTGAGCAGATTGTGCGGGGTGAAGCCGGTTGTTGCCTTAAGGGTTCGTTGGAGCTGGCGGGTTGACAATCCGGCGACACTGGCCATGTCTGCGACGCTGTGAATATCGTTCAGGTTGGTCAAGATTCTTGACGTCAACGGGTTCGGGGCAGCCAGGCCATCGGCGCAGAGCTGGTCAACGAACTGAGAGAAGATCGGGGCTTTGGCCGCGAACTCGACCTGGGCCAGTCGGCGGTTCGTTCCGACGAGCGGCAGCGAACCTTGGTATGGCTCACCGACATAGTGATCGACCGTCGCGTCGGGGTCGTCGCGCCACACGCCCGGGTAGAACTGAATTCCGACGTAGTGGAACCGTGTTCCCAGATTCAGCATCGTATACGTGGTCTGCAGCGCAGTTACACCAGCAATCCGAACGTCGATCTGATCGAACAAGATATTGGTACAGGCATCTGGGAGCGCATGCAGTGTGAAGTCGTCGACCAGGTCTATATCGGTCTTGAGTTCCCAGTAGCAATGAACAAGCTCTGACAAGCGACTCGGCGGCTTGGCCTCGGTGTACGAGACGGCCCGCACCGATTTCTCAACACCATCCTTGACCGGGTCATACATGTGCAGTCCACTGTATTTCAGGGCTACACGCGGCTGCGGAGTTCGCAACGAGTCAGCTGTCAGCGGGGTCCAGTCCGGTGTGTTCGACCATGAGGTCATAGAGTTCCGGATCCCCGGACTTAAGCTCGTCAGGCCGTTGCATGAAGAGGTTGAGTACGGTCGGGTATACCTCGATCGAGCCGTTGGCGATACTTGCGCTGCGAGCAGCCGTCGTTGGTCCGATGTATCCATAGGGAGCGAGCACGGCGTCAAACTCAGGCGATTGGACCCGCTCGTTGAACAGATCCTCATCTGGAAAGTCTTGCGGGAATGGCGTGAATGCATGCTCCTCATCGGCGCCGCGCAGACGTTCAAACCAGGACCGATCATCTTCTATGAACTGCTCGATATAGGCGAACTCGTGAATGATCGCATTGTCAGCATCGCTGGTGACGGTGTTGATAAGCGCATCTTGATTGATCATGATGTCACCAGACTCGGTCGCAACACCGAAGCCGATCTTCTGGTCGTCGGGATACACATAGATATCGAATTGCCCGTTGGCGTTTGGCAACCGGCCAGCAACTTCATCAACTCCTGCGCCAAAGTCCCAATGCGTGTACAGCTCGTATTGCTCCGCAACAGCAATCGTGTCATCGAGCACGCCGTCACGGCGAAACGTTGATGCGGCGATTCCCCGATAGATGAGCTCCTCGACGAGCGGGTCTGGTGTGGCGCCGTCCCAATACTGGATATTGATGTCATTGTTCTGCCGGACCTCGTCCAGCCATTCGTCGTAGTCGCGCCGCTCCTGAAACGACAGGTGTTGTCGAAACGTGTCAACGTCGTTGAAGGCCGCGGGGTCGCCGGTATTCGCAAAGGCGGTGCGAGCATCGTCGACCTCATCGATCCGTTCAATTTCGGTCAGGTCGAGGAACGGCGGGTCCGGTGGAGGTGGCGTTGGCCATCCGGTCTGGAGCACAGCGTTTTGGAGCAGCGTGGTTTGGCCTGTTGCTGCGGCACCCGTTGTTTCAATCTGGCCCGTTTGCAATGCACCATTTGTTGGCGCTGTTTGCAACGTTGCGGTATCGGTCGTGGCGATGCCGTCCGGATCAACCGCCTGCGCGAGTTCGCTTATGGTCCCGCCAAGCACCGACACAGCGGCCGCGGCGGCCGCACAAAGTCCCGCGGCCAGCAGTAGCCACGAGCTGACCTCTCCAGCGTCACACGAGCTCCAAACGCGAGTTCACCACGTTGCGTGCTGCCACCAGATGGTCGAGGAGAGAACATGATCTCACCGTAAGGACTGCACCGAATTCAAGTTAGGGGGGACAACTCCCCTTACAGCACCTGCGCAGCGAGGAAACGCTGCTACTGGATGCCAGTGCTGGCTATCGGTCGCCTTGGCTGCCGCTGCGACTGGGGCCACCTGCAACACGGCCGCCGCCACCGCCGGGGCCTTTGGTGTTTCGTCGGTCAGCCCGATTGGAATTGCCTGACGATGAGCTAGAACCGCTCGATAGGTCCTTGTGAGGCTCGACACTCTCAACGGTGATCGACGTGCCTTTTACGAGAGGCTTCAACGTCGGCGCGACTTTGCCAATGACGCGTTCCTGAATCGCTTGTTGATCTTTGAGTTCGGTAATGCCAGGCCCAAATGCCAAGATACGAGCGACCCGCATCTTGCCATCGGTTTCAACGAGGGCAGTTGGTCCCTCCGCATCGTGTTGATTCATGAGCCAGAATTTTTGCACGATCGGATGTCCTCAGTACGGGGCGTGGTGACCAACCGTACTCCAGGGTGTCAGTTTCGGCAGGCGGGTTTGTACTGGCGTCAGCGTCCTGCATGAGTATCTGGTGAACAAGAACGACGCGATTGTTTGTAGTGGCCGTGTTGGGTCAGCTGTGAGCGGTCACGAATGCCGTGAAGCCGGCGATGAGCTGCGGCATCTGCGCCCCAAAGAAGTGGTCTGAACCGTCGATCACCTGAACAGTCGTAGCGTTCCAGCATGAGGTGATCTCCGCGACGGCCGCGGGTGGCGCGAACTGATCTTTTTCGCCAACGGCCAGAACCTTCGGCGAGGCCGAGGACTGTGCGGCCATGGTCGTCGGGTCAACAACGCGCAGCGGCGGTGCAGCCAAGAACCAGCCGGCGACCCGCTCGTCGCTCGACGTGAGTGCGACGTCGGCGCCAAATGACCACCCTGCGAGCAGTAACGGAATTTCCGGCGCTGCTTCAGCCAGGAGATCGATTGCTGCGGCCAGGTCGAGTTGCTCCGCCTGGCCCTTGTCGTGGGTTCCAGTGGATTTGCCGACGCTGCGAAAGTTGAAGCGCAGCGTGGCTGCGTTCAGATTGCTACATGCCCGAAACATGGAAGCCGGAACAGGCGTGTGCATGTCGCCACCCATCAACGGATTCGGATGGGTGATCGCTACGGCAACCGACGGAAATGCGGGCACGACAAGTTCGGCTTCAAGAACTTCGCCATCGGACGTGGTGATTGTGGCGCTGGGCATGTCCTGACAGTAGGGGAGCAGTGTCTGCGATTCCGATTCGGAACAGGCGATCGGCCGGTACCTACCGGTCGGCCAACGCCACGCTCACGCAACAAATAAATCGGTTGTCCGGGTCAGCAGGCCGGCGTAGGTTGCGGAAATGCACCCGACATGGCCGCTCTTTGATCTGGTGGTTCGCACCCCGTTGCTTGAGCTGCGGATTCCTCGCGAGGCGGAACTCGTCACGCTGATACAACAGACGACGTCTGATATCTACATACGCACCGGGTTTATGCCGTTTCACGTGGACTGGACGGGCAACTTTCAGGAGAGCATGAAGTTCTTCTGGGGTGCATGGGCTAGCTGGTCGATTGACAACTGGAACCTGACTCTGGTGCCGTTCATCGATGGCGAACCGCTCGGCAATCAAGGTATGCAAGGACAGAATTTCAAGACGGTGCGGGCAGTGTCCACGGGCTCTTACCTTCTGCCGCAGGCGCAAGGAAAGGGACTGGGCACCGAGATGCGTGCCGCTGCTCTTCACCTTGCCTTCGCCGGACTCGGTGCACTCGAAGCCCACTCACAGGCTCACGTCGACAACCACGCATCAAACGGTGTATCGCGCAAGCTCGGCTACGAAGTCACCCATCGGCAGGGCTCGACATTTGGTGACGAACGAGCCGAGGCGTTCAACCTCATCTTGCGACGCAACGTGTGGGAACAGAACCGGCGCGACGACATTGAGATCATCGGCCTCGATGGATGTATCGACATGTTCGGCCTCGGCGAGGCGAGTGACTAACCGGTTGACCTGCGGGGCGAGCGCCTGCCAGCTACAACGAAACCTCGGTATCGAACTGGGGAGTCCACGGCAACTCCCGCACGTCCGGCGTCACCCATGCCAGGCGTGCTTCGGTACCGAAGAGGCGCTCTCGTGTCCAATGGTTCAGGGGCGCTTGTCTGCCACACGATGGTGTTGCGTACAAGTCGTCGAGGGTGGCCGCATCGGCGTGGTGTACTGCGGTTACGTAATAGACAGTCAGCGATTCGTGGTAGCCGCCCGTCTCGGTATTTCGAATGCCGATACCGCAGTTGTGGGTCATGATCGAATGCCGCAGGAACGCGAGTGTCTCGGCGGGGGTGCGATCTCGTAGTGCGACCCAACAGGTGATGAGGTGCGCTTCGTGCGTCCACGAATCCTTCGGCAACAGACCATCGACGAACCGATCAAACATCTCTTCGGGGGTCATCTTTACATGATGACTCACGGTGACGCAGCCACCGACCATTTTCGTCGTAGTAGCGAAAGCTAGCGATTGATTACGCCGCGGTAGGTTTGGCGACCGCGGATCAGACGACCGGGATACGCGCCGGTGAACTCGTCGTTTTCAACCGTGACCTGGCCTCGACAAATGGTCGCCAGGTATCCCGACGCCTTCTGCACGAAGCGGGGAGCACCGCTTGGTAAATCCCACGCCATTCTCGGTGAGTCGAACGTGAGATTGTCGTAGTCGATGATGTTGATGTCGGCCCGCTGACCAGACATGATGCGGCCTCGATCATGCAACCCATAAAACTTGGCGGTGCCATACGTTTGGCGGCGCACGACATGTTCCAATGGCAGCTTTTCGCCTCGGGTCCGGTCCCGCGTCCAAAACGCAAGCATGAAGGTAGGCATGCCACCGTCACAGATTGTGCCGCAATGGGCACCCGCGTCTGCCAACCCCATGCGGGTGTGCTGATGCTGGTGCATTGCCAACAGCGGGTCCAGGTTGCCCGCCGCATAATTCAAGAACGGAAAGTAGAGCAGCCCTTCGCCCTCACTCGTATTCAACTGGTCGTACGCAATGGCTTGCGGGTCGGCGCCAGTGCGTGCAGCGATGGCAGCGATGCTCTCGGCTGGGTCGGGTTCGTAGTCGCTCTCACCAGCGAAGATCCACATGCGATCGAAGTTGCCGCAGATCGATTTCATCAACGACGAGATTTCGACCGGCTCCTCGGCCAGGATGCGAGCACGCGTGTCGGGTTCAGCAAGCTTGGCGAGCCGCTCATGACGCGCTAGGTCGGTCAGTGCCTCATAGCTGGGACGCCGCAGGAACGGGTTGACCGTGCCATCCCAGCACTGAAGGACACCAACCGGGCGACCCGCAACCTGGCCGACTACCTGATGACCTTGTGTGTTTGCGCGATCGAGTTCAGACAACACCTTTGGCCAGAGATCTGGGGCGAGATCACTTATGTTGAAGTTGAAAGCGACAGGGTTCTTGGTGACATTGGCGATCTGGCGCATCCAACTAAAGTCGTCGGTCACGTACGGGTGATGCAGCGCGCACTGGAACACGCCATGTCCGGCAGCGGCGATGGCGTCGCCCATGCCAAGCACTTCGTTGATGTCGGCGTTGGTGCCCGGCACCAGTTCGCCATGCACCGACTTGTGAAATGGCGTGCGTGACGTGGAGAAGCCGAGCGCTCCGGCACGCAGACCCTCTTCGACCAATCGCTTCATCTCGGTGAGATCCTCGAACGTCGCCTCGTTGCCATCAGCACAACGGTCGCCCATGACATAGGCCCGAATCGGGCCGTGAGGAACTTGTGTGCCGACATCGGCAACCCATTTGTGACCCTCGAGTGCATCGAGGTACTCAGGAAAGCTCTCCCACGCCCAGTCGATGCCGTCGGCCAACGCAGCACCCGGAATGTCCTCGACACCTTCCATGAGCTCGATCAGCCATTGCCGGCGATCAGGAGCAGCGGGAGCGAACCCGACGCCACAGTTTCCCATGACCACGGTCGTTACGCCGTGCCAACCAGACGGCGTGAGTTCGGGATCCCAGGTCGCTTGTGCGTCGTAGTGCGTGTGCACGTCCACAAAGCCTGGCGTGACCAAGGCGCCCTCGGCATCGATCTCTCGATGCGCGGTGCCACCAATGTCGCGGCCCGCCTCGATAATGATGTCGCCATCGATACCAATGTCGCCGACCCATGCTTTGCGGCCAGTGCCGTCGACGATTCGCCCGTTGCGGATTATCAGGTCGTACATGCTTGCACGCTAGCGAGCCAGGTAGTCCTCGATCTGCTCCTCGGTCAGCGCAGGGTTTTCCGCAAGCCCGGTGGCAATGGTGCTGCGGTAGGACTCATGGGGCGGGTTGAGTGGCACCGGTTCCTGCCATGTGAACGTCAAAGCTGGCTGTTCGAGGTTTGCAAAGGCCAGGTCTAATCTCACGATGCGGCGATACCAGCTGGTTCCGACCACAACGTCGCCATGTGACATGGCGTCCCAGTCAAGACTGGAACCGACCTGCCTGCGATTCTCTTGTGCGAACACGTCTTCGAACTGCTCACTCGTGATATCCCACGCTCGCACGAACGCCGACGCCGCTGGATCCGGATCGACAAACGCCACGCCGCCGCCGTCCCATCGTTGTGATGTGCCAGCAAATTGTAGGGCGAGTGGTGCAACGGCCCATGCGCTGGCCCGCGGTGGCGTTGCATCGCGGGCCCCAACATGATCTGATTCGCCCTGGAGATATCGCAGAAATCGGGTTTCGTTGACGTTTGAGCCGTAGGCGACATACCAAACTCGTTGAGGTTTCACGGAATGCAGTATGACGGATGTCGCTCACCGAGTCGCTTTCTGTTGTATGCCGCTATCGTGGCTGGGTTATGTCGAACATTTGCCAAGTGACTGGACGCAAGCCGAGCTTCGGTAACAACGTCTCTCACTCACAGCGCAAGACCCGTCGTCGCTGGGATGTAAACATCCAAACGCAACGTTTTTACGTTCCGAGCGAGAAGCGTTGGGTCAAGCTCAAAGTCTCAGCCAAAGGTCTTAAGACCATCAACAAGCATGGAATTGAGAAGGTTCTCGCTGACATGCGCCGCCGAGGAGTCAAAGTCTGATGCCAGCTGGAAGCGACAAGCGCCCCATCATCAAGCTCAAGAGCACCGCGGGTACTGGCTACCAGTACGTGACGACCAAGAACAAGGTCAACAGCCGTGAACGCATCGAGCTCATGAAGTACGACCCCAAAGCCCGCAAGCACGTCATCTTCCGCGAAGAGAAGTGATTCGACGCTAACCCAGCTCGCTACGAGCTGATCTGGCAAGGCAGCCTTCGGGCTGCCTTTTGTCGTTTTGGGATAGCGTCATCGCCGTGAAGCGGGTTCTGGCGAGGGTTGCTCCGGCCCGTATGGGATCGGGTTTTCGGTGGCTTCTTGCGTCTTCGTGGGCAACGAATCTTGGCGACGGCATCGCACTCGCCGCGGGGCCGTTGCTCATCGCGTCACAAACCAGCAATCCGAGCCTGGTAGCGATGGCGACGTTGCTATACCGAGCACCATGGCTGTTCTTTGGCCTCTTCGCCGGTTGGATAGCCGATCGGGTCGACCGGCGACGGCTCGTGCTGATCGCAAACGTCTTGCGCATGGGTGTTCTGAGCGCTCTAACCGTTTTCATCGTGACCGACGTGGTGAACGTAGCGGTCGTGCTTGTTGCGATGTTCGCGCTCGGCACCGCCGAGACGTTCGTTGACACCGGTGCTCACACGCTCTTGCCAATGCTGGTCGATGCAAAGGACCTTGGGGTCGGCAATGCGCGACTTGTGTTTGGACGCCGAGCAATCAACGATCTGATTGGTCCTCCGATTGGCGCTGCGCTCTTTGCTCTTGGTCTCGCAGTGCCGTTCGTTGCCCAAGCCGTAACCATTGGCCTCGGCGCTGTGCTCATTGGACAACTCAAGGCAAGTGCTCCTGCCGAGATCACCGCAGTCGATGGCATCCGTGCGGACATCAAGGCTGGGATTCGATGGCTCTGGCACAATCCGCCTATCCGAACTCTGGCCATAACGGTAGTGCTGTTCAACCTGACCTTCGGCGCAATGTGGCCAATGCTCGTGCTCTACTCGAGCGAGCGGCTGGGCATGGGTGAGGTTGGCTTTGGGCTTCTGCTCAGCGCTGGGGCGATCGGTGGTGTTATCGGTGCTCTGGCCTACGACTGGCTCGAAGCCCACTTCTCGCTCGCCAACTTGATGCGGATAGGACTGGCGATTGAGACCTTCACTCATCTTGGTCTCGCGTTGTCTACCGTGCCCGTCCTCTCGATGCTGATTCTTGGCGTGTTTGGTGTGCAAACCTCGGTGTGGGGGACGATCTCAAGCACCATCCGTCAACGTGTGGTCCCCGAGAATTTCCAAGGACGAGTCGACAGCGTCTATAGCGTCGGAGTCTTTGGTGGCCTCGTTGTCGGAGGCGTGATCGGCGCGGTCATCTCCGGTATTTGGGGTGTGTTGGCGCCTTTCTGGTTCGGCTTTGTTGGCTCGGCGCTACTCATCACTGTGCTCTGGCGCGAGCTCGGCCACATCGCGCACGAGTAGCAGCCGTGTCAGCATGGTGGACGGCTGACTCTGGACCGGATGAGCGAAGCGAATCCGGACTGCTTGGGTGGGTGGTGGTCTTGTCAGGATCGTGGGCGATGCACTTTGGACAGGATGAGCGAAGCGAATCCGGACTGCTTGGGTGGGTGGTGGTCTTGTCAGGATCGTGGGCGATGCACTTTGGACAGGATGAGCGAAGCGAATCCGGACTGCTTGGGTGGGTGGTGGTCTTGTCAGGATCGTGGGCGATGCACTTTGGACAGGATGAGCGAAGCGAATCCGGACTACTCGGAAACCATGGCTTGCAGTTTGAGCACCGTCGCCCAGTTGCGGCGGGTTCCCGCTAGGCCGGTCTGCTTCTCGATCCATGCCGGCGTCAGCTTCGAGTCCGAAAACGTGTTTGCGCAGGCCATGTAGACGTTTGCGCCTGCGACATGGCATTGGTCAGGCGCAAACGCGCTCGCATCGAGCTCGCCAGGAACGTCAGCGGCGAGAAAGACAACACCGCTGGCCTTTGGATTCGCCGATGGGTAGGGGAAGTCATCGACGATCGTGTCGATGTCACTCGCCGTGCGCACGAGCACGCTGATGTCGTGGCCGAATCGCTTGGCAATTGCTGCTTTGATGGCACCGCCAAGCTCCTCAGCTCGCATGGTCGAACTGCAGACAACATTGCCGCTCTGAATGTACGTTGAGACGTTGTCGAGCCCGAGTTCGCTGAGGAGGTCGCGAAGCTCGGCCATCGAGATTTTGTTGTGGCCGCCCACATTGATTGCACGCAATAGGACGGCGAAGGTGGTCGCTCGGGTCATGGATCGACAGTACCTAAGACGCCATCGAAGAGTTCAGCGAACTTCGTGGTGAGGTCGCCAACGGCGATCTGTCGGCCATCGATCTGCTCGAGTCCCTGGACGTCTCGCGTCGAGGAGGTCAAGAAGATCTCTTTGGCCGTCTGCAAAATGTCAAACGGCAGGACTCGCTCAGTCACGGGGGCGACCTCGAGCAGTAGCTCCCTCGTAACGCCGGCCAGACATCCGGAAGACAGCGGGGGAGTGAATGCCTCGCCATCGATGACAACGAAGACGTTGGTACCGGTGCCTTCGCAAAGTTCGTTCCGGGTGTTGGCCATGAGTGCCTCGCTCGCACCAGCTTCATGGGCAACGCGCAGCGAGCGCACGTTTTCCGCGTACGAGGTCGTCTTGAGACCCGCGGTTGCACCTCGTTCGTTGCGCGTCCACGGCACCGTGATTGCACGAGGTGCTGCCTTGGGGGCAAGTTCGGTCACTACAACAAAGGTGGACGGGTCACCACCGGGCATGCCTGATCCAAGCGATCCGCTTCCGGCCGTGACGGTAACGCGAATCCGAGACTCGTCGTAGTTGGCCGCCGTCACGGTTGTCGCAATCGCATCGCGCAGTACGTCCTCGTCAGGTACAGCAATTGCCAACGCGTCGAGACTGTGACGTAGTCGGCGCAGGTGCCGGGTTACCGCAAAGGCGGAACCACCGGTGGTTTTCAACGTTTCGAACGCCCCGTCGCCCACAATGAGTCCGTGGTCGTCGACTGGCAGGTGGGCATCATTGTTTGCCACCAACTGTCCATTGAGCCAAACATGCATCGACGTCAACCTAGTACCGGTCGTCAGAAATAGCTTTACGACTCCTAGCGCTTGCGCGTAGGATTACCTCATCTGAGGGATCTTGGCGGATCAACATCTCAGCACAAAGACAACAGTTCATGACTATCAAGGCGGATCCATGACAGACCATCACGGCCGATCGAAGTTCGAAGGCTATTCGAAGCTCTGTGGCATTAACCATACGTACAAACGAGGCGACCGATTCGGGCGACTCTTCCCGAAACTGGCACCACTATTCATTGACCCTGATGTGCTTAACGCATTGGGTGAGGTCGGCGGGCCGATGGATGCAGGGAGCAAACCCGACAAGACAGCCACCGTGCCGGTCGGGCACGTATTCTTCGGCCAGTTCATTGACCACGACATCACGCTCGATCTCAGTTCATCGATCGGTGCCGTTAACGACCCCTCCGCAATTCCCAATGCTCGCACGCCAACATTGGACCTCGACTGCGTCTACGGCTCAGGACCTGAGGCGCATCCGTACCTCTACCATTTCAAGGGTAAGTTCAAGGGAGCAAAACTCGTCACGGCCAAACAGATGCGGCAGGGCTTGCGCCGTGACCCCATCAAGGACCACGACCTCGCTCGCAACGGCGAAGACGTTGCGCTCATTGGCGACTTCCGCAACGACGAAAACCGTATTCTTTCGCAGTTGCAGCTGGGCATGGTCAACGTCCACAACAAGTTTTGCGAGGAGTTGAACGACGAACACGGCTACACCGATAAGCAGCTCTACGAAGAGGCCAGGCAGCTGACGACGTGGCACTACCAATGGGCGGTTGTTCACGACTTCTTGGTCGCGATGTGCGGCAAGACCGTGGTGCACCGGATCCTGACACAAGGCCGACGCTGGTATCGCCCCAAGGTGCCTTTCATCCCCGTTGAATTCTCCGTTGCTGCCTATCGGTTTGGGCATTCGATGGCGCCGCTCAAGATCACCGTTCGTAAAGGTGGCACACCTGAGAACCTGTTCACTGGCGAACTCGGACGGGGTTTCGCGCCAGTCACGAGCGAGCGAGACATCGTTGAGTGGGCCAAGGTGTTCTTCGTCAAAGGAAAGAAGACCGGCGTACAAACCGCCGAGCTGTGTGACCCACGAATGTCGCCCGAGCTGCTCGACCTGTCCGTGCTCAGTTCAGAGATCAAACCCGAGGATCGATCGTTGGCTGCGAGAAACCTGCGCCGCGGTCAGAGCTTCTTGCTCCCATCAGGTGAGCTTGTTGCGCAGGCCATGGAACGTCCCGAAGCCGAGATCCAGAAGGTCACTGCAGCGGCAAACAAAGCCTCAGGCAAGACGTTGCACGAAGCAACACCATTGTGGTTCTGGCTCCTTACCGAAGCGGCCGAAATAGGGCGCGACGGCAAGGACAAGTGTGAGGGCCTTGGACCAGTTGGTGCAACAATCGTTGCCGAAGTGATTATTGGCCTTCTTGAATGTGATGATCGCAGCTGGCTGAGCTCGAATCGTGACTGGGCACCACACAAAGGCCTGCGGACAATTGGAGACCTCTTGCACTGGGCAACGCCCGCAACGTGAAAATCTAGGGAACTGTTCCCCCATTCTGTGCGACAACGACATGTGAGCATCGGCGTGCGAACCGTGCAAAATGAAAACCAGTCAAATCTGGCGTCGATCGAAGTTCAGCTGCCCGCAGGGTGACAGTCCAAAGCAGCGCCGCGAAGGGGAGTCATCCCCCTAACCGGCTGGGCCTGTCTTCTTTATGGTGGGCCTATGCCCGCACGAGCTGCCAGACCCTCACCGATTGCCACCGCTGGCGCTTTGTTCGTTTTCTCGTTGATCGGGGTGCTGTTTGCGCTGATTGCATCATCGCCAGCGCACGCCGACCAGTGTGACGAGGAACGATTCCAGAACGTCGGCCGCTGCTCCGGCGGAGGCGGTGGTGGGGGCACCGAGGTGACGTCGACCCCGACCCCGACACCAACGCCGACACCGGATCCAGCGGTTGAGCGTGCTCAAGCGTATGCCCAGGCAAGAGCCGATGTTCTCGCAGCGCTTGAGGCCCCAGACTTTCAAATCTGGCCAGATGCAACAGACAACCAAGTCGTCAAGCTTGCGACGTTCTTTCAAGTCACCGACAACTGGGTGACGCACTCTTCGACGGTCACGGTTGGCTCGCAAACCGTTACGGTCACGGCGGCGCCAAAGAAATCGCACTGGACCTGGGCTGAAGCTGTCGGCGACAACGTCCCAATTATTTGTGAGGGTCCTGGCACAGCGTGGCAAGCGGGCCTCACCACCACCGAATGCGGCTGGACGCCGGCCCACAGCTCATCAGTCGTCGGCGACGTTGATGTATCGGTTCGAATCGAATATCTGATTTCGTCGAGCGCTGGGCCGGGCGGCCCTGCGTTCACCGACGAAAGCGATATCCAAACTACATGTATCGCCGAGGTGCTGACCTTCGGCACCAACGGCGGGATCACCCCCGCGAACACGTGCGAGGGCGGATACACCGGCGGCGGCGGCGGTGGAGGTGGCGGCGGTTCGACCACGCCTGCCCCAACGTCCACAACAGCCCCGCTGCCCAATGTGCCGGAGAATGGCGGCGAGGATCTGCCGGTGAGTACGCAGAGCTGTAGCGGCTGGATACAGATCGCTGGCAGCTTGTTCGGTGGAAAAGCCGATGCAGGCGGCGGTGTGGAGTACATCGTGCAAGAGTTCGCCGATGGAAGCAAAATCGTCACGATTGCAGTCGACGGCGGTGCTGCAGCTGGACTAGGACCGGCACCGCTTGGTGGTGTTGTTCAAGTAGGCGACGCAGTCGTTGGCGCATATTTCGATGCGGGCGCTGAGTTCCTTGGCACGGGTGGCGGCGGTGTCGAGTACTATCTGCCGCCGGGCGAAACCGTCGGTGACCTGATCGGCGAACTGGCCGTTGGACTAGGTGCATCGCCAGTTTCGGGTCTCGGCAACGCCATATTGCCAGGCAAACCCTTCCCCACGCCGCCGACTCCTGACACGGTCTTTCTTGATTCGACTGTCGGTGCCGATGTCGGCGCAACCGGGCTCGCAGGCATCGGGATCATTGCAGCCACGGCTTCTGCGGGCGCCGAAGCCGAGGTCAACACAGCGACAAAGCTCAACAGCGATGGCACCAGTTCCCAGATCGTGACGTATTCAGGCCAAATCGGTGGCGACGCTGGCATTGGCGGAGGAATCCCATATCTTGCATGGGAAGGCGCAAATGTTGGGGTTGAGGCCCGCGGGTCGGTTTCCGTTGAGACCATTTCCGACGCAGACGGCAACGAAATTCAGACCATTGTTACGGTCAGCTACGGAACCGATGCCGACGCCGTTGGGTTCGGCGGCGAAGACGACAACATTTCGATAACCACGCAAGAGTGGACCTATGACCTAACGAACCCCGATGTGGCCGCAGCGATTGGCAGTCTCGACGAGTGGGCTAGCCTTGACCCAGCGGACATCGCGCTCAACGCCCAGGGACCACCGCTGCCGAGCGAGCTGCAAGAAAATGGTGTGAGTACGGGTCCAATCACACAGACGTTGGATGAAACTTCGGTTCCCTTTGTGGTCGGCGGTGGCATCTTCATCGCCGGGGTTCAAGGCAGCGCCGACATAACCTGTTACGAGTTGTCATGATGATCAAACCTCTACTCCGCACCCTCGCTATCGCATTCGCTGCAGTCCTTTTTACAACGGCGTGTTCGAGCGATAGCCCAACAAGCTCCATTGCACTGAGCCAGCCCGACCCCGGCACCAACATCAGCGGCTCGGCAACGAACTCTCAAACTGAGGCGAGCGGTGTCATCTACTTCACGACCACAGACGGCGAGATGCAAACGCTGACCCCGTCAACGGGCAGCCTGGGAATGTTGTGGGACCCTGCCCTACAAGAGGGACGAGACCTCGTGCTCGAGGTCAGCGCAGCAGACCGCTCAACCGGTGTCTACGTGCTCACGACCGGCCCCGACGAGCTACTCGACACCTCACTCACGCAGATCGTTGACGGCCAGTTGCAGCCCGTCTCGAGTAGCGAGCCGACCAGTGGTTTGGTGTGCCTTGACACGCATGCCAACGCCACGACGACTGTCGGTCACTTCGTCACCCCGTCGTTCGACAACACACAAGGCACCACGTTCGTTCAGTTTGTCCTCGGGCCCGATGCCGACTCCGTCATAGAGCTGAATCGAAATAGCACAACCTGCCCCCGATACAACAGCACCCGATCGGTCGTGATGACATCGATGCTGACTACCCCCGGCGACGTGACCACCGAATCGGTCGTGATCGACGGCCCCCAGGGCACGCACGAAATCTCGATCGACGGCTGCGGGTTGACACCTCGTACGTTCAGTCCGGGCGACGAGTGGGCCCTGGTCGCTGTTGTCTGCTACTCGGAGAACTGGGATCTCAGCGGCCTCTATGCAATTCCGTTTGCGGATCTCATGACTGTCACGGAACTCAGCGAGATGACCCGTATTGGCAGCGGCGTCTATGGTCGCACGGCGTGGCACCCCGATGGCGGCTGGATTGTGGCGAATCGTTACGACGCTCAGTCCAACCAAACCCCTGCACGCACCCTCGAAGACGATCGAGGAAGTCTGGTGCTGATCAGCACAACCGGCGACGTGTCGACGTATCCGATTCTTGGTCAAGCCCAGCCGCACAGTGTCCATTGGGCACACGACAGCGTGCAAGCAGGATCGTGATGCGCCGCGGCCTCGGGCAAACCTCGTAGCGCGCCTACGACAGAGCTCCGGCCATAGCTAGTGCGTGTCCTCCTCAAGGAGGACCCTTCGTTCGTTCCCGTGGCTGACGGCTCACGTGAAACCCCGATGTAGCGTTGTGTCATGGAACGGATGGCAGCAATTCGCGAATGGATGGCTGGCCATCGGCGGGCGGTCGACGTAGCAATCGTTCTCTTCTTCATCGCCGGTGACTCGTTGGCAGTAACGCTCGTGCCAGTTTCTGGAAGCGAGACTGAAACGACCTGGCTCGCGTACGTTCTCATTGTGGGCGCCTCGCTTATGGCCTATTGGCGGCGCTCCAACCCGTTGTTGGCGCTACCAATAGCGACACTCTTCGTCGTCTCCTATTGGGTGGCCGACTTTTCGGGCTCTACCGATCCAATCTTGTGGCTGCTGTTCTATTCAGCCACGCGGCACGGCGGTCCGAATCGTCGGCAGGTCTGGCAGGTTGTCGGCGCGTGTTTCGTTGTCATCATTAGCGTTGCGACCATTGGCGTGGTCGTACCGACCGAAGACTTGCCGGCGCTCGCCATCGTTGGCATTTTCGTTATCCACGGGACTGCCGCCGCCATCGGGGAAGCGTTGTATCAACGCAGTCAGTACGTTGCCGAACTGGAACAGCGCACCATGATGCTTGAAGCCGATCTTGAGAATAAGTCGGCCCTGGCCGCCGTCGAAGAGCGCACCCGGATCGCTCGCGAGATGCACGACATCATCGCCCACGGCATGAGCACGGTGGTGGTGCAAGCCCAGGCCGGTCAAAGCGTCGTTGACTCGAACCCAGCGCAGGCCCGACAGGTCTTCAACACGATCGAGCACATCGGACGCGACTCCGTCGACGAGATGCGCCGCATGCTGGGTGTCCTGCGCAGTGGGGGCGGCGAACCCGACCTGCAGCCCCAGCCGACCTTTGATGATCTCGCTGCTTTGAGCAGCCACGTAGAGGCCGCCGGCGTCGATGTCGACATCGTGGTGGAGGGCGACCGTAAACCACTTCCTCCCGGACTTGAGCTCACGGGATACCGAGTCGTGCAAGAAGCGCTCACCAACGTGATCCGCCACGCAGGCCGACCAGTCACAGCCGAAGCCCGTATCGCATACAGGGACGACGCGCTCGATATAGCGGTCAACGACGATGGGCTTGGCGCCGCCGCCTCACAACAAACAGCTGGCACCGGTCATGGTTTGCTTGGCATGCGTGAACGAGTGGAGATTTACAACGGCAGTTTCGCGAGTGGCCCCCGCAGCGGCGGCGGCTACCAGGTGCGCGTCTCGTTGCCGATGCCGACACCGGTTGCACCATGATCCGAGTTGTAGTTGTCGATGATCAACAGCTGATGCGAAGCGGTTTTGAGATGATCCTTGGCGCCCAAGACGACATCGAGGTGGTCGGCATGGCGAGTGACGGGCGTGAGGCCGTCGAACTCGTGCAGCGAGCGCGTCCCGATGTGGCGCTCATGGACATCCGCATGCCCGATATGGATGGTCTTGAGGCGACACGGCTGATCAGTGAAGATGATCGGCTCGACACACGGGTTCTGGTGCTCACGACCTTTGACCTCGATGAGTATGTGTACGGCGCAATCCGTGCGGGAGCGAGCGGCTTCTTGCTCAAGGACAGCCCGACCGAAGAGCTCCTGCGGGCGGTCCGACTTATTGCGGCGGGGGATGCGTTGTTGGCTCCGTCGGTCACCCGGACACTTATCGAAGAGTTCGCTCGCCACGATCCTGTTGAGCCGGTCGTAGCGACCGACGCGGTCGACTCGCTAACGGAGCGAGAGGCCGAAGTTTGGAACCTGATGGCAAAAGGGCTGTCAAATTAAGAGATCGCTGAAGCGCTGATCCTGGGGGAGACCACGGTCAAGACACACGTGAGTCGCGTTCTGATGAAGCTCGGCGTGCGCGATCGCGTGCAGGCAGTGGTGGCTGCCTATGAAACCGGAGTGATCCGGCCTAGCACCTAGCGCGCAAACCACCCCATCCAACCTGCCAGCCGTGCTGGTAGGTGGGTTTGGGGTGCTTGAGGTGGCTGGTGCTGCCTTGGTCACCTATCGGCGAGACATGGAGCAACGTGAGGCTAGAACTGCTGTCTAGGCCGCTAGATCAGTACCACTTGTTCTTGGCGAAACCGCCAAAACCGATGAGGCCGATAAGTGTGAGCAGAATGCCGAAGCCGTTCCAACCGTTGATAATCGGTGACCACAGGAGCAGGCCAAGGCCGGTCACCACAGCGCCAGCGCTGTAGCCCGCGATTTCCATGCTCTTCATCTTGCGAAGATTTTGCTCGAGTTCGTTCATGTGTTTCCTTTCGGGCGGCTGAGGCCCAAAGGGTGCAACAACCGGATCGTACGAGTATTCCCGTCATCCGCACGGAGGACCCTACAGCACCCCGCGTGCCCTTCGCTCGGGTGACCAAACGCTCATTACCGCGCCTGACGATCTGATGCTCGGCGATCCGTACCTTCGAATACATGAGCATCACTCTTCAAAATCCAACCCAGATACCCGCGAACGGCGGCAACGTTGCCATTGCGGCTTCAGCACGGCAAGCGACCAAGGTCCACGGCGAAGCCGACACACACGTCGTTGCGCTCGACGCAGTTGACGTATCGTTCGAGGCCGGACGGTTCACCGCAATCATGGGCCCATCAGGCTCAGGAAAGTCGACCTTGATGCACTGCATGGCCGGGCTTGACCGGCTGAGCAGCGGGCACGTGCAGATCGGTGCCACCGATATCACTGCTGCCAGCGAGAAGGAACTGACAAATCTGCGCCGCGACCGGCTTGGCTTTATCTTCCAGGCGTTCTATCTGGTGCCAACACTGTCGGCCATCGAGAACATCACCCTGCCAAGTGATTTGGCGGGCCGCAAGATCAATGGCGACTGGCTTGACCATGTTGTAACAACGGTCGGACTTGCCGATCGGACAGGTCATCGCCCGAGCGAACTCTCGGGAGGCTAACAACAACGGGTCGCTGTCGCCCGAGCGCTCGCTGGGCGGCCCGAGCTGATCTTTGCCGATGAGCCCACGGGGAACCTTGACAGTCAGACCGGTGCAGAGATCCTGGAGTTCATGCGTCGAGCGGTGCGCGAGTTCGGCCAGAGCATCGTAAAGGTCACCCATGATCCGGTTGCTGCTGGCTACGCCGACCGCGTCGTCTTCCTAGCAGACGGTCGAATTGTCGACGAGCTCCTCAACCCGACACCTGACCACGTGCTCGACCGCATACGCCGCATCGGCGACTGACCCACATGCGACCCCCAACCCTGCCGACCCTGCACAAGAAAGAGAACACCATGATCACCAAACTCACATTCCGCAACCTGCGATCCAACATGGGCCGCTTCCTTATGACCACGTTCGGCGTCGTGCTTGCGGTCAGCTTCGTGGTATCGGCCTTTGTGCTCGGCGATGGCCTGCGTAGGACTTTCGGCGACCTGAGCACAGAAATCGTTGCCGGTACCGACCTGGAAATTCGACCGATCGAAGAGTTTGGATCGACGAGCACTCTTACCGACCTCGACGTGGAGCGGGCGCTACGGGTCGAAGGAGTGGCCGAGGCAGTTGGCGTCATAGAAGCACCCGAGAACTCGGTTCGGCCGATAACGACGACGGGTGAGCAGATCCCGACGATGGGACCACCACAGCTCGCATTCAACTGGATAGATGCACCGGCCTTCTCGCCGTTCACGCTGGTTGAAGGAATTGCGCCTGCTGTCGATCAGTTTGTCATGGACCTCGGTTCGGCTGCCCGACATGACTTTGTCGTCGGCGAAACCTACGCCGTCGTCACATCGACAGGCCGCTACGACTTGATGCTAAGTGGACTGACACGCTTTGGTAGCGACAACGCAACCTTGGGCGCGGTTCTGATGGCAATGAATGCAGAACAGGTGGTTGATCTGGGTGTTGCCGTTGGGCCGGATGTGGGGGTGAATCTGTCGTATCCAGATGAGTTGACGATTACTGAGAATGTTGAGGCGAGTGATCCGAGTATTGGATGGTTTGTGTATGACGTCAGTGGCTGGCCTGCCGTGGCTGAGGATTATGTGATCAGAGCGACCCTCTCTGGTGATGTATCGGTGACGGCGGAGGCGACGTTGCAGGTGTGGGGGAAAGAAGGCGAGTCTGAGCATTTTGGTGTGGTTGAGATTGCTGTGGGTAATCGGGCGTGTTCGGGCTTTGTTGTAGATGATGTTTCGGTTATCACGGCTGGTTCGTGTGTTGGGGGTGCGGTGCCTGGTGATGTGTCTGTCGCTGTTGTGGGGGATCCACAAGCGCTTCAAGTGGCCGAGATAGTTCGCCCTGCAGATGATCCGGCGCAAGACGGTGAGCCGGTTGATGCTGATATTGCGATCTTGAAGATGGATCGGGTCCTTGGCGTTGGCCAGTATTGGCTCACGACGCTTGAGGAGCCATCGCAGTGGGATATCTCGGCTCGCAGCATGGTCACGATGGTTGGAGCTGGTGAACTGTTCCCAGGTGTTCCTGGCGAGCAGAGTTTGGATGGTCCGTATTCTGCGGTGCTTCAACGCTTGCCGCGCCCGTCTCAGGTTCAGGTTGGTGACAACTGGCCCGTCGGTGATTTGTCGTTCTGTCCTGAGGACCTGGCCGCGGAGCAGAGTTGTAGCCGGCCAGGCGTTATAGGTGACCTCGATGGTGAGATCACTGGTCCGATCCATTTCCCGTGTCCTGGTGATGCGGGGGCGCCAGTTATTGAAGGCGATGGCCCTGAAGCGTGGGAGCAGGACACTTCGTTTGTTGGCGGGGTTCTGAACTCACATCCTGAGGTGTGCGATATCAACAACACCACTGCGTCGGTCTATACCAACCTGGGCGACGTGCGCTGCTTTATTGAGCGCCATACCATCGCAGACTGGGAGGCCCCGCGAGCAGAACCCTGCACACCTGCAGCAGAACTGGTGATTGAAAATGTGACGATCGGAAGCGTCGGGATTTGGGCGGAGACCCCGGATGGCAACCCAGTGGACCGCCAAGTTATCCGGGTGCGTGTCAGCGGACCTTCAGACGTCGCAGTTCAAGTCGAAGCCGAAGGACTCCAGATCGGCGACGGCGTAACGAGCGACACGACGACTGCATTTGAGATCACTGGCTGGGACCCAAGTGCGCCGCGCAACTATCCCATCACGATCACGGCAACCGCAGCTGATCAAGCCGTAGCCGCGGAAACCGAACTTGTCGTGTGGGGTAAGGAACGCATCGAGTCGTCCGACCCTCGCAGCGCGGGTGCTGTCTTTGTGGCCTACGACGAGCAGAAAGGCGAGGAGGGCCTGGGTTGTTCTGGAGTTCTCATTGGCCCGCATCACGTGCTGACTGCGGCGCACTGCATTTTGGGTCCAGACGTCGACTATTCCGGTGTAACCGACGTCGACGTCAGCGACTTTGGTTTCGTTCGGGTCGGCGGGGTCAACTTCGAACCCGACTGGATTGCCATGCCAGGCGAGTACCAGGGCGATCGCGCTGAGTTCTATCAGGGTGAGAGCCCACTTCTTGATGCCGCGACCGATATTGCGGTCATCTATGTCAGCGACGATATGTCTGCCGGCATACCGGCACGTCTCGGGCAGGGCCCAACATTCGCCTGGGGCCCAGAGCCTCCACCCTCGGTCCTATTGCGAGGCTATGGAATCACGGCTACTTCTGTTATCAGCGGAGATCTCCATCAGGCCGAGATGCAGCGCGTTCCGTGGGCGTCCGAGGGTATCGCGCAACCGTGGCTGCCCGAAGGTGCCGGCTGTCCTGGTGACCCCAGCCCAGCTGAGCTATGCCTTCGTGCAGGCAAGACTCAGGTTGGACTAGATGGCGAGGTCGTGACCAACGGGCCAATCTCATTTAGTTGCTCAGGTGATAGCGGCGGTCCCGTCGTTGATGACGGCGTCATCTTTGGCATAACGGTCACGGGCTACCGAGTTGTTTCCGGGACCTGTGCATATCTCAACGGCGCAAATCACACCACGTTTGTCGAGCTTGTCCAGGTGGGGTGCTTCATCGACCACGTGCTCGCCACCCGCTCTGACACGCCATTCACCGCAACCTGGGCCGATGGCGCCTATCCAGACTGCTCAGCCTTCGGTCGACAGTTCCGACTACCAAAAGCGACCAACTTGCTGCCAGTCGCAGTCGCTCTGACGGGTTGGCCGAGGTAGCTCCACGACCAACCCAAAGAGCTAGACGGCGGCGAAGCCCTTTTCGAGATCGGCGATGATGTCATCGATCGTCTCGATGCCAACCGAGAGCCTGATCAGGCCAGCGGCCACGCCACTTGCTGCCTGCTCTTCTTCGGTGAGCTGGCTGTGCGTGGTTGATCCCGGGTGAATGATCAGGCTGCGTACGTCACCGATGTTGGCGACATGGCTGTGTAACTCGGTCGCATTGACGAACTTCTCGCCCGCCTCCTTGCCACCCTTGATGATGAACGCCGGAACCGAGCAGAAGCCACGACCTTCGGTGTACTTGGCCATGCGGTCATGCCATGGGCTCGACGCTAGGCCGGCGTACTGCACCGACTCGACCTTGTCGTGGCCGTCGAGAAACTCTGCGACAGCGAGCGCGTTTTGGCAGTGGCGCTCCATACGCAAGCTGAGGGTTTCAAGACCCTGAATGAAGTGGAACGCATTGGTGGGGGAGACGGCGGCACCAAGGTCGCGAAGACCCTGCACCCGGGCCTTGATGATGTAGGCGCCGTTGCCGAGTGCCGGGTAGAACGCCAGGCCGTTATAGCTCGGATCGGGTTCGTTCATGCCCGGGTACTTGTCGGCGTCACTGAAGTCAAAGCTGCCGCCATCGACGATCACGCCACCGATCGAGGTGCCGTGGCCGCCAATGAACTTGGTCATGGAATGCACCAAAATGTCGGCACCCCACTTGAGCGGGTTGATCAAGTACGGCGACGGCACCGTGTTGTCGAGCATCAGCGGCACGCCCGACTCATGAGCGACGGTCGAGACCCCTTCGATATCGATGCAGTTGTTCTTTGGATTGCCAACCGTCTCACCGTAGAACAGCTTGGTGTTCGGCTTGGCCGCGGCGCGCCATTCGTCGAGGTTGTCAGGGTCGTCGACGAACGTGACTTCGATGCCCATCTTTGGCAGCGTGTAATTGAACAGGTTGTAGGTACCGCCGTAGAGCGACGACGCGGTCACGATGTGATCCCCAGCGTCAGCAATATTAGTAATCGCCAACGTCGTTGCGGCCTGACCCGAGGCGACACAAAGTGCGCCGGGAATACCGACCGCGGTCGCGGTGCCACCTTCCAAGTCTGAGATACGTGCTTCGAGAACGCCCGTGGTGGGGTTCATGATGCGCGTATAGATATTGCCCATCTCGGCGAGAGCAAACAGATTTGCTGCATGCTCAGCGTCTCGGAAGACAAAACTCGTTGTTTGGTAGATAGGAACCGTGCGGGCCCCGGTCTCTGAGTCGGGCACTTGCCCTGCGTGTATCTGACGGGTTTCAAAACCTTGCGTCATGGTCGCTCCACTTAAGTTGTAATAGGCAGATTGCCTAGATGAAGCGCTTATTGTCGACTAGATGAGTCGGGTTTGCAACTTGGTTAGCGAGAAACTTCTGGCGGCGCCTCAGGAGGCGACGCGCGCAGCGAGCGAATGACCATGCCAAGGCCAGCGGCGAAGCCGACGAGCATGATCATGAAGTGACTGAGTTTGATATCAAACCAGAAGCTCAAACGGCTAAGAATTTCGATAGCGATGACACCGACGCCAATGCCGAAGAGCGTCCACGCCCACCGCTTCGACGCATCGACAAAGAGCGCAACGATCGCTATGAAGATTGGTAGAAACACGATTCCAGCTGACCCGGTATTGCCACCCATGGCACTGCTGATCCATCCATAACCGCGGCTCGTGACCCGCACGCTGTCGATAAAGAACCACGCGGATACCACGGACAATGCGGCGCCACCCGTAAATGTCATGAGCCCACCGTTGGTTCCGCCAACTCTGATATCTGGTTCGTTCATAAGTGTTCAGTTTGACGGCGTTGCGCAGAGAAGCCGCGGATGTTGCCCGGATGTGTACAGCTCGACAATTGAAATTACATGAAATAACATATACCTATGTCAGAATTAATGGCGCTCGATATTACTGAAGCACCGCGGCTTGCCCAGGTACTGGCGTTGTGGCCCTGGACGATCGACGATGTGCGATCTCTTGTTGGCCTCGCCGAGACCCTGTGCGAACTGTCGGTTGGCGTGGACCCGCAACTCGAGGAGATCGCTTCAACCGGCAGAACCTTGTCCATGTCTATCTACACAGCAGTCGACATCGCGCTTGGCTACGAGCTGCGGCTCGCACCGTTGGCGCTCCACCAGATAACGGTCATGTCGAACGCGACCGACTCGACACACGCGACCGATGCACAGGTCGATGAGATCGAGGCGCTGCTTGGCCTGATCGAACGCACCCACGCTGCGGGTCGAGATGCGTCAGCAGCCTTTATTGAACTGCTCTCCTTGGGCGTCTCGTCGAGCGCACTGTCTTTCCTGCTCCAAGGTGGCGATACGCATGAGGTGCTGACACATTTTTCCAACGGCGAGGACGCAGCATTTGGCCGAGTCGCTAACGCAATGACGCAAGGGCTGTCGCCGGCCCAAGCAGAGATTCCACCACTGTTCTTCCCGGCCGACTATGTAGCTTGGCATGCTGCGGCCGCGGAGATTGCCGAACTCGAGGCATCCATCGAGGTCACCGAGTCCACGCTCGCCGCAATCGAGCGCGGCGACGTAGCGGCGGACCCCCAGACCCATGCCGAGCTTGCCGCCGTGCTCAATCAGCTTCCCACCGAGCAGATGCCACCTCATCTTGTTGCCTCTTTCCTTCTGCTGTTGGCGGGCGATATCAAGCTCGAGGACTTGCCTCGAAATGACCAGAGCGTGGTTGTATCGCTCGTTGACGATCGGAGCGAAGCCGCGCAGTCCGCGCTCGATGAACTTCTATCGACCCAAGCCATGCTCGCCATACCCACCTTTGACGGGATGACGCCGATACGTGCGAGTGGTGCGGTCAGTGCCTTTGATGCAATTGGCAGCGCAGCCGTCATGGTGCCAAATATTCCCTCCGAGTTCGTTGGTACCTCGTACGCCATGGACCCGCTCACGCTCTCTCTCGACGAGCTAACGCGGGCATCCGAATTCCTTGCCACCGATGGCCAGGCGGCCACGAGCTTCTTCGACCAGCTCGGCGCCGAGGCGACAGGCACGTTCCTGGCAGACCTAAACATCCGGGGAAACGGCACGATCGACCCGGGCCAACTCGTTGACGGCGAGATTGCCGTCAATCTCAGTCAAGCACTCGGGCTCGCAAGCGATGACCTGCCGACTGACTTTGCGGTTGGGGTCATCACGTCGCGACCAGACGCTGCGGTAATGTTCGACTTTGAACTTGGGCCCGAGTACCTCTTTGCGCATGGCGAGTTTGCGCCCGACTTTCTGGTAGCAGCGGCTGCGACCTCGCTCACAGTCAACGAAAATCGCACGCCGTTGGCAGTCAACGCAGTGCGAGCTCCGATCGTGGACGCCGTCGACCGAGCTGGCCTCGGCGCAGACCTCGTCGTCGCGCTGGATGCTCACGATGCCGTTGGTGCACTGCTCTTCATGCCGGCATCAGTAGCAGCAACCTCGGGGCTGATCCGCCAAGCAGGTGGTGACCAAGCGGCGAGCCAAGCACTACTGGCAAGCGCCGCGACCGTCGATGAACTCGACGATCTTGATCAAGCCGAAGCGCTATCGGCGGTGCTAGCGATGAACGTTGCGGAGTACATAGGTGCGCCCGCCGATTCGGTGTTCTTCGACGTTGCCGAGATGGTCTTTGCCGTCGGCAAGGGTTTCGAACTCGACGCAGCGGTGCGAGCACATCTCGTGCAAATCACCACCGATGGATTTGCGATAGGCGACACGGCGTCAGAAGGCACACCGTGGCGAGATGACCTGAATCAGGCCGGCATCTTTTCCGCTCACATTGACGCCAGCAAATATCTGGCGCTCCAGGCGAATGCCGCCGCGCTAGACGCCGCGGCACAGGACCGAGCCGACAGGATCAACGGTGCATTCACGCTCGCATCGATTGGCGTAACCGTTGCCGGCGTGTTCACTTATCCGACGCTTATGGCGGTGACGGGGGTGGGGGTATCAGGCGCGGGCTGGCTTACCCCAATGTTCTCCGCGCCGCCCGACAATCTCGAACAGTTCTACCTTTCGACCATCGCTCCTGCCATGAGCTTTGATCAACGAGGTGAAGCCATCGTGCTGTGGTCGGCGCTCGTCGCCGGAGCGATTGAGACGCCCGCGGACATCACGCTTGATCTGTCCGCGGTCCAGAGTGACATCCCGGTGATATCGGTTACGAACGCCAACGGTAGGTACATCCAGATTGCAGTGACTGACAATGGTCAATGGGCCTCGCAATTGCTCGACGTGTTACCAGCTGACGAGACGGTTGTTCACGTGAGCGAAGACGAATCCATGCGTCTACAAGATGCTCTCAACACGGTCGGCGACGCGTTGCTGTCCAACGACTACGTCTACGCGTTCACAGCGTCGACCGGCCTGACTGGCCGATAAGGCTGCTAGATCTCAGACACCTTCAAGGCCAGCTCGCGCGCTGCGGTGGCCGGTGCGAGCGAACGTCGCGTGACTCGATCAAGGACGTCTGACACGCCGCCCACAGACTCGCCTGCAAGCATGCGGTCGATACGCCGCTCGACGTCGGCTAACAGACGATTGCGAACCTCATCAAGATCTCGGTTTGCCCGGCGCTGATCGAGTTGTCCGTTCTCGGCGATGGCATCTCGGTGACGCTCGATTGCGCTCCAGGTCTCCGGAGCGCCTTCGCCAGACAATGCAGTCGTCATAATGATCTCGGGACGCATGCCGGTTCGCTGATCCTGCCCCGAGACGTGACTGAGATCCAGCATGAGATCTAGGTCGCGTCGAACATCGTTTGCGCCTGGCCGGTCGGCCTTGTTCACCACAAAAAGGTCGGCAAGTTCAAGTAACCCTGCCTTATTTGCTTGCACCGCGTCGCCCATACCGGGCGTTGCAACGACCACGGTCGTATCAGCGGTCCCCGCTATGTCGACTTCGACCTGACCAACACCCACCGTCTCAATGAGTACAGGGTCATAACCTGCGGCATCGAGCAACCGCACGACGCCGGGCACGGCAAGGGAAAGGCCACCTTGGTGGCCCCGGGTCGCCATAGAACGAATGAAGGTTTCGGGCGACGCAACATCTTCCATGCGAACACGGTCGCCAAGAATGGCCCCACCAGTCAGCGGTGATGACGGGTCGACCGCAAGCACGGCGGCACGTTTGCCAAGTTCGCCGAGCAGCTTGACGATCTGGCCGGTCAAGGTGGACTTGCCAGAACCGGGGGGACCCGTAATGCCAATCACGTGAGCGTTACCGGCTTTGACATGTGCGAGCTCGGCGATCTCTTCGGCCTCGCTGGCATCGCGCTCGACAAGCGTGATCAACCGGCCAAGAGCACGGCGCTCACCACCGATCGCACGTTCGAAAATTTCAGATGGAGGCAGTCCTCGAAGACTCACTGCAGGGCTGCGACGGCGTCGCGAACCGTGGTGGCGACTTCTTCAGCCGAGGCGCCAGGGCCGAGAATCGCAGCGACACCCTTTTCCATCAGGGGTGGGATGTCTTCGTCGGGCACAATGCCTCCCACGATGACCGGCACCTCGAGCCCAGCCTCGGCCAGAGCATCAACCATCTTGGGCGCCAGCGTCATGTGGCTTGCGTTGTGCATGGAGAGACCGACGGCATCGGCATCCTCTTGCTCGACCGCGTTCACGACATTCTTGTAGCTTTGACGCAGGCCAAGGTAGATGACTTCCATACCTGCGTCGCGCAAGATGCGCGCCACGATCTTGATGCCCCGGTCATGGCCGTCGAAGCCGAGCTTGGCGAGTACAACGCGCAATTGTTGACCACCGATTTGTTCCTCGGCCATCAGACGATCGCCGTTTCAACGTAGGTACCAAACACGTCTTCGAGTGCGGCAACGATCTCACCCTCGGTCGCAAAGGTCTTTACCGCTTCGATCATGGTGGGCATGAGGTTAATCTCAGGATCCTTTGCTTCGGTGGCGAGGCGATCGAGTACAGCGACGACGGCGTCGGCGTCGCGACGTTGCTTGACATCGTTCAGTCGCTTGAGCTGATACTCCTCGACCTCGGCGCCGATGCGGAGCAGATTGCGCTCGCCCGAGTCGCCCTCGGTGAAGTCGTTCACGCCCACGATGATGCGTCGGCCTTCGTTGACCTCGCGCTCAAAGCGATACGCGGCGTCGGCGATCTCGCCGACGAAATAGCCGTTGTCAATACCCATGTACGCACCCTCGAGTATCGAGTCATTCCCAATGTCGAGAAGATGGGCAAAGATGTCCTCGGCCTGGCGCTCCATTTCGTCGGTCATCCATTCAACAAACGGTGCGCCTCCCAATGGGTCGGCCACGTTCGCTACGCCCGTTTCGTGAGCAACAATCTGCTGCGTCCGGAGCGCAATGCGCGCGGCGTCTTCTGTAGGCAACGCCATTGCTTCGTCGTAGGCATCGGTGTGCAGCGACTGGGTTCCGCCAAGTGCGCCAGCGAGCGCTTGAATCGCAACGCGACCAATGTTTATTTCAGCCTGTTGAGCCGTCAACGACACCCCGGCAGTTTGGGTGTGGAACTTCATCTTGAGGCTGCGCTCGCTTTTGGCGCCGTAACGCTCCTTCATCCAGCGCGCCCAGATGCGACGAGCAGCACGGAACTTGCCGATCTCTTCAAAGAAGTCGCTATGGCTGTTGAAGAAGAACGACAGGCGCGGTGCAAAGTCGTCGATGTCGAGTCCTGCGGCGAGAGCGGCTTCGACATACGCAAAACCGTTGCCGAGCGTGAATGCCAGTTCTTGTGCGGCAGTCGAGCCTGCTTCGCGGATGTGGTACCCGGAGATAGACACGGGGTGCCAGCGCGGCATCTCGGCTGATGTGAACTGCATCATGTCGGTAATCAACCGCATCGATGGGCGGGGAGGGAAGATGTACTCTTTCTGCGCCTGGTACTCCTTGAGAATGTCATTTTGAATCGTGCCGGCCAGCGCTGAGCGCTCAACACCCGTGTTCTCTCCAACGGCGATGTACATCGCCATGATCATTGCTGCCGGCCCGTTGATCGTCATCGACGTAGAGACCGAGCCCAGGTCGATATCGGCAAAGAGGTCTTCCATGTCGGCAAGCGTGTCGATAGCCACACCGCAGTGGCCGACTTCGCCCAGCGCCCAGTCGTGGTCGCTATCGCGTCCCATCAAGGTGGGCATGTCGAATGCGGTCGAGAGGCCACCACCCCCAGCGCGCAGAAGTTCTTTAAATCGGGCGTTGGTGTCTTCGGCGGTTCCGAAACCAGCAAACATTCGCATGGTCCACAGCCGCGACCGATATCCGGCGGCATGCAGGCCGCGCGTATAGGGGTACTGGCCGGGAAACGGAGCGTCGCCGTACACCGGGTCAACCGGCACGCCGGACATCGTCTCAAACGGCCCGTCTCGCAGTGGGGTTGCGTCGTAGGCCTCTTGCCAGGCTTGGCGCTGTTCGCTTGACTCGTTACTTGACTCGGCTCGATCAGCCATGCTGCTCCAATAGTAGGAAGTCCAACTATTGGATATCCTAGTACCAACAATGTCCGCTACCGTTACCCTCGTGGGCCTAGATTTCGATCCCATTGACGAGGCACGCCGCAACTGGCAGAAGCACGGTTGGGGCGATGGCCAAGCAATGGTCGCAGCGACCTCAATTACCCGGGCTCACCAGATCGTGTTGGCTGAGATCAACGCGGCTCTCACGCCCTTTGGGCTGACGTTTAGTCGCTTCGAAGTTCTGGCCCTGCTCTACTTCGCACGAGACAACTCACTTCCCATGGGCAAGGTTGGTGCCCGACTCCAGGTTCACCCGACCAGCGTGACCAGCTTGGTAAATCGACTTGAGCAAGACGCACTTGTACAGCGCATCGCGCACCCAACAGATCGCCGTACGACCTTGGTCCGATTGACATCGTCCGGCAAGAAGCTGACCCCCACATGCGCGGCGGCGCTCGAGGCTATTGGATTCGGCCTGCTCGGACTCGAAAAGCCACAACTTGACATTGTCGCTGACGCAGTGACCGATCTGCGACAATCGACCGGCGATTGGACCCCGACTGCCACCCCTGGAACTGGTGGGCATTAGGTCCTAGTTCTCGAATAAGCTCACTCTCAGAACACGGCGAACCACCGAGTGTGGGCGAAGCGACAGAGTCCCCAAAATTTCCTGCGATTTCGTTTTTCGGAACGCGACTTGTGTCATAGGTTGTGCACTCGGCGCTGCTTGCGTCAGACAGAAAACCCTACGTCAAGGAGTAGACACGATGGGTTCGCAGAAGTTCACGCTAGATCGCGCGCATAGAGTTGTCTTTGCAAGCGTGGTGACGCTGGCTCTCATCGCCACGTCGTTGGCATCGGTGGGTCTCTTTCCTGAGACCGCAAAGGCCGACCGGGGGCCGGCATACAGCGGGCCAGTAACGCAGCCGACCGGCCCGGCCTTTTTCGGCCCAGCGCCGAACCCGTTTCCGTACTGCGAGAGCCCCTCATACTTCGACCCGTTCCCCGAGAACGTGACCCCCATTGGGCGTATGGACATTGGTGACATGGCTGCGGTCACCACCGATGGTCTCACCATGAGCCTCGTTATCACAGCTGAGGGCAACCCCAATACGCAATACCCGGGCTTCTTCCCCGAAGGTGGCGATGGCCGCGATCGTGATCAGCCAAAGGGCATCGAAATGGCCGAGGGCGACGGCGCTCGGGTCACGCTTGGCGAACCATTGTTCTATAGCCAGTGGATTTTCACCGACGTTGACCAACCAGACGAAGGTTTCACCATTACTCCGCGATGGGTCGAGCCCGGCCAAGCAGCTGCATTCGGTGGCGATGATCAGTTCACCTTCGAGGGATCTACCAGCAACGCTGTCAACCTTGACGACATCGATGGCGAGGGTACGCCGTCACAAGCGATCGAAGGCCGCGTTCAGGTCGACTTTCTCGGAGCTGTGAATGGTATTGACATGCTCCGCGCCTTTCCAAGCGAGGGGCAGTCAGGCTTTGCTGTTGGCGGAGGTTGCGAAGCAGCTGGTGCTGCCAAAGCCGTGGTCGCTGGCCCAACATGGAACGGCACGGGCTTTGACGTGACCTACGAGTTGCGGGTGCGGAATAACCTTCCGTCGTCTCAGACGATCCAAGACGTCATTGCCGACGCTCAAGCAGCTGTTGGCGCGTCGTTCGTTAGCGACACTCCCGCCGGAATCATTCTGAGGGACCTTCGGCTAACCGACGACCTGACCGACGACAATTTCACGAATATTGCAGTCACCGGCCTCAGTACACCAAGCTCGCTCGTTCTCAACGATGCGTTCGATGGCATCGGCGATATCGATCTGATCAACTCCGGCTCGATCGCAGCCGAAGAGAATGCAGTCATCACGCTGAGCGTTGAGTACACCCCCGACCTGGCAACAGGTGCCTGGGGTGACTGCGCCGTCGGCTATGTCTATGACAACCAGACTGAGGTAACCGCTACTGCAGCTGGCGTTGATGTCGCTGACACATCTGATGATGGCGTCAACGCAGCTCCCGGTAATGACAATAATGCTGGTGGCGTCGACGACCCGACGCTGGTCACATTCCCTTGCCCACCAGGCGATTTGGAGATCGTTAAGACAGCGCTCGCCGGTTCAGTCCCACTAACCGACTGTCCCGACTTCGATGCCGGTGTTATCGACGATGGTGACCCCGTCGCTGTTACTGCAGGCGACACGGTGACGTTCTGCATCACCGTTCGCAACTCTGGCGTGGGACCAGCCTTTGACGTACGGATCTCGGATCCGCAGGCTCCGGGAATCTTCAACATTGGTACGTTGCTTGGTGGGCAGAGCCAGACGGTGAACTACGAAATCACTGCGGCAGTCAACACACCGCCGCGCAACATTGCTACTGCGTCGGGCAACGACGCCGATGGGCCACTCGGCCCCGTCGAAGATCCAGCCGTGATCACGGTGGGTGCTATCCCGCAACCAAACCTTGAGATTGTTAAGACGGCGCTCGTTGGTCCTGCGGCGACGTGTCCTGCGTTTGACGATGGCACGGCTGATGCGGGTGCTGCGGTCTCCGTCGTTGATGGCGGCGTCGTTACTTACTGCATCTCGGTGCGCAA
>Ga0209828_1000296_pt1 | contig 48717 bp, 57 predicted proteins | sample MaitaG_FD_187429 | JGI IMG/M metagenome (GOLD analysis project Ga0209828, IMG submission 187429) | Marine algal microbial communities from Maine, USA - Maine_Asex2 metaG (SPAdes) (version 2) | ecosystem: Host-associated > Algae > Red algae > Unclassified | place: Maine, USA | collected 2015-01-05
TTTCAAGGTCGATAACATAATGCGCTCACTCAGAATATTTATCCATACACTATTCAATATCCGCAAAACAGCCATGATACCTTATAAGGACAAGAGGTCGCAGGACACTTAATGACACTATTGAAAATAGTGAAGGGGTTGATAGTGTAATTCAACGAATCATTTCAGCGGAACGCTGAGTGAATTACACTATCAACCCCGAAACGGCACTGAATCTACCGTGGAAGAACCGAACTACCCATTAGGTACTCATCAATTGCGCGAGCACATTGACGCCCCTCACGAATAGCCCAAACCACCAGCGACTGCCCACGACGCATATCACCCGCAGAGAACACCTTATCTAGCGACGTATAATAAGCCCGTCGACCTTCCGTATCACCCTTAACATTACCGCGACCATCAAGCTCCACACCAATATCCGTCAACATTTTCTCATGTACCGGATGCACAAAGCCCATCGCCAAGGTAACAATATCAGCAGGCAAAACAAACTCAGACCCTTCGATCTCGTTCAATTTCCACTGGCCACTATCATCTTGCCCCCAATCCACCTCGACACAGTTAATCGCCTTTACATTGCCATTACCATCATCAACAAAAGACTTAGTGGATACACTAAATTTACGCACCGCACCCTCCTCCTGAGAAGTAGATGTACGGAATTTGTTCGGCCAATTCGGCCACACCAGCTCTTTATCTTCCTGCTCAGGCGGCCTCGGCATAATCTCTAACTGAGTGACCGATAGCGCACCATTACGCGTTGACGTACCGATGCAGTCAGACCCCGTATCACCACCACCAATCACAACGACATGCTTGCCTTCTGCTGAAATCACATTTTCTTTACCGTGAACACCTTGGACAAACTTGGTGTTTGCTTTCAAGTAGTCCATCGCAAAATGAACGCCGTTCAACTCACGACCTTCAATAGGCAAGTCGCGAGACATCTCCGAACCACCCGTCAATGCAACCGCATCAAAATCAGACAGCAGCTCATCCGTTGTAATATCGACACCGACATGTGTGTTGCAACGGAACTCAACGCCTTCTTCAGACATTTGGTTCATACGACGATTTAGCAATGACTTATCAAGCTTAAAGTCAGGGATGCCAAAGCGCATTAGTCCGCCCACTTTAGACTCTTTCTCGAACAGCACCACCTCGTGACCCGCACGCGCCAATTGCTGAGACGCTGCCATTCCTGCAGGGCCAGAACCTACGACGGCCACGCGTTTACCCGTTTTGATTTGAGCAATCATTGGTTTCACCCAACCATTCTCAAAGCCCTTATCAATAATCGCACACTCAATTGATTTGATCGTCACCGGTTCGGAAGTAATGTTTAACACACAAGACTCCTGACAAGGTGCCGGACAAATACGCCCTGTCACCTCAGGAAAGTTGTTGGTGCTGTGAAGCACATCAACCGCTTCTTTCCATTTACCGTGATACACCAAATCATTCCAGTCCGGAATAAGATTGTCGACCGGGCAGCCGCTATGGCAAAACGGAATGCCGCAATCCATACAGCGCGCACCTTGATCGCTCAGCTCTTCGTCGCTTAACGGAACAACAAATTCCTTGAAGTTAATGACCCGAGTTTCCACCGGCGCATAGCTTCGGTCTTTGCGTTCTATCTCTTTAAAGCCTGTTACTTTTCCCATTGCAAATTCCTCTATTAAGCTGCTGCTTTACGCTTTTTCAATACTTGTAAGGCGTGACGATAATCGGTCGGTGTAATCTTCACAAATTTGGTGAGATAGCTTTCCCAGTTGCCCAGAATTTCTTCAGCCAACTCAGAGCCTGTATATTCATAATGATTAGCGATCAATTGCTTCAAACGCGCCTCATCGGCTTGCATTGGATCACTGATATCTTCACGTGATTCATCCGTATCAACTGTCTCCAGCTCAACCATCTGCGTATTGCAGTTAGCCGCAAAGCTATCTTCACGATCCAAAACGTACGCGATACCACCTGACATACCGGCTGCAAAGTTACGACCAGTCCCACCCAAGCAAACCACCACACCACCCGTCATATACTCACAACCATGATCGCCAACGCCTTCAACCACCGCTGATGCACCAGAATTACGAACCGCAAAACGCTCACCCGCAACACCGCGTAAGTAAGCTTCACCACTAATCGCACCGTATAACAGCGTGTTGCCCGCGATGATGTTCTTCTCAGCACGACCAATCGCCGCATCAGCTGCTGGATAAATCGCAATGCGACCACCCGACAAACCTTTACCGACATAGTCATTACCTTCGCCCACAAGCTCTACCGTCACACCCTTGGCTAACCAAGCACCAAAAGACTGACCCGCCGTACCTGTTGCTTTAATGTGAATCGTGTCATCTGGCAAACCAGCATGACCGTATTTCTCAGCAACGCGACCTGACAGCATCGTTCCAAACGTGCGATTATGGTTGTGAATGTCGATAGTAATCTCAACTTTCTTACCACTTTCTAGTGCAGGAGCCGCTTGTTTGATTAACTCATTATCAAGCGCTGCTTCCAAACCGTGATCTTGTTTTTGCGTGCAGTAAATATCTTCTGGCGACTCGGCTTTAGGCTTCGTTAACAGACGACTATAATCCAAGCCTTGAGTCTTCCAATGTTCCACGGCATTACGCATATTTAGACGGTCTGACTGACCCACCATTTCATCCATAGTGCGAAAACCAAGCTGCGCCATTAACTCGCGAATCTCTTCAGCAACATAAAAGAAGTAGTTAACCACATGCTCTGGCTTACCCGTGAAACGTTTACGCAGCTCAGGATCTTGTGTTGCAACACCTACTGGACAAGTATTTAGATGACACTTACGCATCATAATACAACCTTCAGCAATCAACGGTGCCGTGGCAAAACCAAACTCATCCGCACCTAATAAAGCAGCAATTACTACGTCACGTCCTGTACGCAGACCACCATCGGCTTGTACACGGATACGGCTACGAAGTTTATTCAATACAAGTGTTTGATGCGTCTCAGCAAGCCCTAGCTCCCAAGGAGAACCCGCATGCTTAATCGATGTGATCGGCGACGCACCTGTTCCACCTTCATAACCAGAAATTGTCACGTGATCCGCATGTGCCTTTGATACACCTGCTGCCACGGTTCCTACACCAATCTCTGACACCAACTTAACGGATACATCAGCAGAAGGATTGACGTTCTTCAAGTCGTGAATTAGCTGTGCCAAATCTTCAATCGAATAAATATCGTGATGCGGCGGTGGCGAGATCAGCCCTACCCCTTCTGTTGAATGACGCACCTTAGCGATGCGCTCATCTACTTTATGACCCGGCAGCTGCCCACCTTCACCAGGCTTGGCACCCTGCGCCATTTTGATCTGGATCATATCCGAGTTAACCAGATACTCAGCCGTCACACCAAAACGACCCGACGCCACCTGCTTAATCGCAGAACGCATTGGATTCATTTTCCCATCAGGTAGCGGCAAGTAACGATCAGGCTCTTCACCACCTTCACCGGTATTTGACTTGCCACCAATCTGGTTCATCGCGACCGCTAAGGTTGAGTGCGCCTCATGCGAAATACTTCCGAATGACATCGCACCGGTTGAGAAACGCTTAACGATATCTTGAGCCGACTCAACTTCGTCAATAGGCAAAGGAGTATTGGCTAGCTTAAACTGCATCAAACCGCGTAGGGTCAACAGCTTTTCCGACTGCTCGTCTACCAATTTGCAGAACTCTTTAAACGTCTTTGGATCACTACCACGCACCGCATGTTGCAGCTTAGCAATGGTATCAGGCGTCCAAACATGACTCTCACCACGAGTACGATAGGCGTAGTCACCACCAATATCTAAGTGCTTGGCAAAACGCATGCGGTTGCCAAAGCCTTGATCATGCAGAGCAGCCGCTTCTCTGGCCACCCCATACAAATCAATCCCTTCAACAGTAGTCTTGGTTCCGGTGAAAAACTCATCAAGGAACGCACTAGACAAGCCCACTGCATCAAAAATCTGTGCGCCACAATAAGACTGGTAGGTCGAAATACCCATCTTGGACATGACTTTCTTTAAGCCTTTACCAATCGCCTTGATGTAATTCTGCTGCGCTTTCTCGGTCGTCATGCCTGGAGCAATATCTTTCAAATTGCGATCAATAGTTTCAAAGGCCAACCAAGGGTTCACCGCTTCCGCACCATAACCCGCCAAGGTAGCGATATGGTGTATTTCCAGCGCAGCGCCTGTTTCAACGACCAACCCTGTTTCAGTCCGCAAACCTTCCTGAATCAAATACTGATGCACCGCAGATGTTGCCAGCAAAGCAGGGATCGCTAAACGCTGAGCACTGATTGCACGATCCGATAAAATCAGTATGTTAAAATGCCCTTCGACTGCGCGCTTCGCGGCCGCACAAAGGTCATAGATTGCTTCACGCATTCCATCACGCCCTTTCGAGGCATAATAAGTAATGTCCAACGTCGCCGTCTGGAAAGCATCACCAGCATGGTCGTGGATATGACGAATGCGGTATAAATCTTCATTACTCAGTACAGGCTGTGAAGACTCCAGACGCATATGAGCGCCCTTGTTTTCGTGCCCTAATAAATTAGGACGCGGGCCAATCAGCGTGATTAACGACATCACCACTTCTTCACGAATAGGATCGATCGGTGGATTAGTTACCTGCGCAAAATTTTGTTTGAAGTAATTCGATAAATGACGCGAGCGGTCAGAGAGCACTGCAACTGGGCTATCTGTACCCATAGATGCTAGGCCTTCTTCACCATTGTTAACCATTGGTGTCAGCAGGAACTTCACATCTTCTTGAGTGTAACCAAATGCTTGCTGGCGTTTTAATAAGTCAGCCGGTGAAAAAGGATCTGGTGGATTCGCTTTACCATCCAGTTCAGATAGTTCGATCTGGCCTTTATCCAACCATTCCTGATAAGGGTGTTCATTGCCAAGCTCAGCTTTGATCTCTTTATCTGTAATGATACGACCTTGCTCCATATCAATCAGGAACATTTTACCCGGCTGCAAACGCCACTTTTTAACAATCTTGTTCTGAGGAATATCCAACACACCCATCTCAGAAGCCATGACCACTAAGTCATCATCTGTTATCAAATAACGAGCCGGACGTAGACCATTACGGTCAAGCATCGCCCCCACTTGACGACCATCGGTAAATGCAACCGCAGCAGGGCCATCCCATGGCTCCATTAATGCCGCATTGTACTCGTAATAAGCACGTCGCTTAGGCTCCATCGAAGTTGAGCTGTGACCCCAAGCCTCAGGAATCAACATCGTCATGGCATGCGTTAGCGAGTAACCGCCTACAACCAACAACTCCAAAGCATTATCAAAACAAGCCGTGTCAGACTGTCCTTCTGGGATGACAGGCCAAATTTTATCTAAGTCATCGCCTAGGATTTTAGAAGACATTGCATGGCGACGTGCCGCCATCCAGTTCACATTTCCGCGGTTAGTATTGATCTCACCGTTGTGAGCAATCATGCGGAATGGATGTGCCAAATCCCAAGTTGGGAAAGTATTTGTGGAGAAGCGCTGATGAACCAGTGCCAGGGCAGACGTCACACGTTCATCAAGTAAGTCAACAAAATATTCGCCTACCTGCTCAGCCAGCAGCATACCTTTGTAAACGATGGTGCGTGTGGACATAGAGTTGATGTAAAAGTCTTGATAGCCCGCTATTTCTTTTTTTCTGACCTGCGAGCCAACCATCTTATGGATAACAAACAGCTTACGCTCCAATCCGTTTTGATCTAAACCGCTTTCACCAGCGGCAACAAACACTTGGCGAGTCGTTGGCTCTGTTGGTTTTACGCTTTCACCTAGGTCAGTGTTATCAACCGGCACTGTGCGCCAGCCGAGTAACTTTAGACCTTCTGCTTCAATCGTTTGATTAATTTCTTCCTCTAGAAGCGCTCTCTGAGCATCTTCCTTTGGAAAGAACACCATGCCGACACCGTAGTTTCCAGAAGCTGGAAGATCAAAGTCAACAACTTTGCGAAAAAAGGCATCTGGAATTTGCATTAGCAAGCCGGCACCGTCGCCCGCTTTAGGATCTGCACCTACCGCACCGCGATGTACGATGCGTTTCAAAATGGTTAGCCCCTGTTCGACTATATTATGGCTTTTCTTGCCTTTGATATGGGCAACAAAACCCACACCACAAGCGTCGTGCTCATTAGTCGGGTCGTACAAACCTTGCTTTTCAGGTAACGATCCTAGATGCATAAATTCCTCGCTAAGCTATTGAATCACAAACTATAAATATTTTCTTAATAAATCTATCGTACAAAACAGTGGCCGACTGGTACATAAGCATTACGAGATGTAAGGCTTAGAAAAGCGGGAAATTATACTTATTATTAAGGAGTAGTCAGGCAGTTTTTTAACTGCTTATCTTGTTAAAGTAGCACAGACAAGCGGCTTTTTGGTACCAACATTTTCTATATCTGGAGCCATAGGAATTGTTAATGCCTCGCTTAAAAAAGCTTAGGCGGTTAACAGGCGCAGCTAGTGATGTTAGCTTTGCTTCGCACTGTGTCGACTCAGTGGGTAGCAGAGGAACGAGACAAGGCTTGGAAAAAGACTTAGCGCTCCGTTAAGCGCGGCATTATCTCAACTAAATTGCAGGGTCGAGTGCGGTAGTCTAGCTGCGCTGAGATAAGCTTAGTCCAACCGTCTTTGCAAGCACCCGTGGAGCCAGGCAAACAGAATATGAAAGTGCCATTCGCTGTCCCTGCTACAGCCCGAGACTGAAGTGTAGAAGTACCAATAAGATCGTAAGAGAGAACCCGAAACATCTCACCAAAGCCGTCAATTTTTTTATCAAATAGTGGCTCGATGGCTTCTGGCGTGCCATCCCTACCCGTCAGACCTGTTCCACCCGTAGTGATAATGGCTTGCGCTTTTGAATCAGCTATCCACTTTGAAACAATGGCGCGAATTTCGTAGCAATCGTCTCTGACGATTTGCTTGTCGTAGCAAATATGGCTGTCTTTTTCTAACAGCTTGACCAGAGTTTGGCCCGACTTATCGTCTGCTTCCGTTCGGGAGTCCGATACAGTCAGTACCGCCAGATTTAAGGGTATAAATTCTCGCTTAGCCGTTTCCATCAGTAACTCCACTTTAACAAGTAATCATCAACCTATTATTACAAGAACTTGCACTAACTTAATGCAAGAATCTTATTATTACTTCATGGTTGTAAATCAGTCTTTCTCGCCCAACCAAGCCATTTGGATCGCTTCTAATATCTTCTCGTTCGAGCGCTCAGGGTCATCATCAAAACCTTCCAATTCTGTTACCCAACGATGCAGATCAGTAAAGCGAATGTACTGCGGATCAACATCAGCATGCTTTTCATCTAACTCAATCGCAATGTCTAGCGTATCAGTCCAACGTAAGTCCATGACAAACTCCTTAGTGGTTTTCAGAAACCATATTGATCGTGTATTTTGGAATTTCGATCACCAAGTCTTCGTCAGCAACGCAAGCCTGGCAACTCAATCTAGAGTCAGGATCAACACCCCATGCCTTATCCAAATAATCCTCTTCTAGATCAGTAGCTTCAACTAAAGAATCGAAGCCTTCACGGATATGTACATGGCAAGTCGTACAAGCGCATGATTTTTCACAGGCATGTTCAATCTCCATGCCCTGCTTCAAAGCCGCATCACAAATACTGGTGCCGCTTTCCGCTTCAATCACTAAACCATCTGGGCAATGCTCTTCATGAGGTAAAAATATAATCTGTGGCATAACTTAACTCTCAAACTCGGTAATGTTGTGTCCTGACATTGCACGCTGGATATTACTATCCATTCTGCGAGCAACATAAAATTCTGCGGTTTTCTCTAACTGCTTGATGGCCGCTTTGACGGTATCTGCATCATCACTGCTTTTAGCAGCAACTAATTCACCTCGGGCGCTTAGCAATGCTTGCTTTTCGGCGTCGCTCAGCAAGGTATCTGCGTCAGATGCCATGGCGCTATCCAATGCTTCAAGCGAGCGATCAGCATCCACTTGATTTTCACGCAGGCGACGCTGTTCGACGTCTTCTTTAGCATTTTCCATCGACGCTCGGATCATGCTTTCAATTTCATCATCTGACAAGCCATAAGATGGTTTGACTTCAACACTGGTTTTTACAGCCGTCGATTCTTCTTCAGCAAATACGCTCAGCAAGCCATCGGCATCAACCTGAAACGTCACTTTAATGCGCGCAGCGCCTGCAACCATTGGCGGAATGCCTTTTAAGGCGAACTTGGCCAATGACCGATTCGCCTCGACCGTTTCACGCTCACCTTGCAGCACATGAATCGTCATAGCCGTCTGGCTATCTTTAAAGGTTGTGAACTCCTGAGCGCGAGTGATGGGTATTGTCGTATTTCTGGCAATGACCTTCTCAACTAATCCGCCATAAGTTTCCAAGCCAAGCGACAGTGGAATGACATCGAGCAATAAGATATCACTATCTGGTTTATTTCCCGCTAGCAAATCTGCTTGAATACCCGCACCAATGGCGACCACTTTGTCAGGATCGATATTAACTAGCGGCGGCTTGTCAAAAAACTCACCAACGCGCTGCCTAACATAAGGTACACGGGTCGAACCACCAACCATCACCACATCAACGATATCTTCTTTTTCAATCTCAGCATCACGCACTGAACGACGGCAAGCCATCAGTGTTTTCTTTACTAAAGGCTCGATCAGCGTATTGAACTGTTCAACAGTAAACGTACCACTCCAATCGCCCAAACTGGCAGAAACCTCGGTCGTATCGCTCAACGCTTCTTTTACACGCCGCCCTTCAAGCATCGCAGCACGCAGTAAGTATTCGTCCCTAGACTCAGATTGCTGACTTTCACTTAACAACCACTCTGCCACGACATGGTCAAAATCATCACCACCCAAAGCAGAGTCACCACCGGTAGAAAGCACTTCAAACACACCCTTATTCAATCGTAGCAACGACACATCAAACGTGCCGCCACCTAAATCATAAATAGCGATAATTTTATTATCAGCATCGGCCTGCTGATCTAATCCATAAGCCACTGCCGCTGCGGTAGGTTCGTTGAGCAAGCGATAGACATTTAGACCCGCTAAGCGAGCGGCATCCTTAGTCGCCTGGCGCTGTGCATCGTCAAAATAAGCAGGAACAGTAATAACCACACCCTTTAAATCGCCACCTAACGTTTTCTCAGCGCGTTCTTTTAAGGTTTTAAGTATTTCTGAAGAGACTTCAATCGCAGTAATCGCACCACCGTGCGTTTGAATATGCGGAACGCTGCTCTCAGTCTCTGCAAAGTTGTATGGCAATTGGCCAGCTAGTGTTTTTAACTCTTCGACTCGACGCCCAAGGAAACGCTTCGCAGAGGCAATGGTATTTTGTAAGTCTGTAGCCAAAGCAGCTTGAGCTTCTTTGCCCACCACAACTTCACCGTTTTCGAGGTAACGCACTACCGATGGCAATAAATGCTCACCATTTTCATCAGCCAGCGTACTCGCCTCACCGCTTCGTACCGAAGCCACCAGTGAGTTAGTTGTACCCAAATCAATACCCACCGCCAAACGATGCTCATGTGGCGCGGTAGACATTCCTGGTTCTGATATTTGTAGCAGTGCCATTATTTACCCTTTAATTCCTGACGTTAAGCTCGCTACTAGCGATTCTTAAATGTCATCTTCCAGCTTTTCTTCAAGCTGTTTTATTTCGCCCAATAGCCGTTCAAAAAACTTCAGCTTCAGCACAACCTGCTTAGCCTCCTCCAAATCACCCGAATCATAAGCCGCAACAAACGCCTCTTGTAAATCACGATAATCCGTTTTGACTTCTTTTGAAATGACATCAATAGCGTCAAATGGATCACTAGCGTTAGGCACCTGCTCCAACTGCTCCCGACGCTCCATTTGCGACATCAAAAACATCATATCACTAGTCGTATCACGCTCATCGTCAAAGCTAACACCTGCTAACGACAATAAATAACGCGCACGCAAACGAGGACTTTGAAGCGTTTCTTGAGCCGTATTAATAAAACTAGTCACCTGCTGAGCAACACGACGGTCTTCATCAGAACCCGCCGCAAAACGATCAGGATGGTGAGTCGCCTGCAACTCACGAAAAGCAACCGCCAACTGCCCTTCATCAACAACATACTGCTGAGGCAGCCCAAATAATGTGAAGTAACTTTGTTTAAAATCAATCGACATGATAAATAGCGTTTTGAATAATCGTTCTAATCATACTTAAGTCAGCTTGAGCTCAAAACTCCACAAGCCTTACCAACCCCTGAAGCACAATAAAAACAAGCCGATCTAAACCGGCTTATTTTTGAACAGCAACAAGATCAAAGTTTAGACAGTGAAACTCTCACCACAACCACACTCTCCAGCTTCATTAGGGTTCGTAAACTTAAAACCCTCATTTAAGCCTTCTTTGGTGTAATCCATCTGCGTTCCGTCAAGATAAATCAAACTCTTAGGGTCAACGATAAGCTTTACACCGTGATCATCAAACACAGTATCGTGCTCATCAATCTCGTCAGCAAACTCCATCACATACGCCATACCGGAGCAGCCATGAGTTTTAACACCCAAACGTAAACCAACGCCTTTGCCGCGAGCTTCCAAAAAAGTACTCACTCGGCTTGCCGCTGTTTCTGTCAGTGAAATAGCCATATCTAACCTTCCCTAATCTCGTCGAAACTTAAGATTATTGCTTGCTTTGGTAGTCGTCGATTGCCGCTTTGATAGCATCTTCAGCTAGCACAGAGCAATGGACTTTTACTGGGGGAAGTTCTAATTCTTCAGCGATTTGTGTGTTCTTGATTTCTTTCGCCTCATCTAACGTTTTACCTTTAACCCACTCAGTCAGCAGGCTAGATGATGCGATTGCAGAACCGCAACCATAAGTCTTGAACTTAGCATCTTCAATCACGCCATCGGTTCCAACTTTAATTTGTAGACGCATAACGTCACCACAAGCAGGTGCGCCTACCATTCCAGTGCCGATTTCTGCATCTTTTGCATCAAACGAACCCACGTTACGTGGATTGTCGTAGTGATCCATTACCTTATCGCCGTATGCCATCTTTATATCCTCTAAATTTAATCGTTTGAACTGTTAAGCCGTTAATAATAAGAACCTGTATGAAACAGATTTTTAGTGCGCAGCCCAAACCACAGAATCTAAATCGACTCCGTCCTTATACATATCCCATAATGGGGACAGGTCACGTAGTTTTTCAACTGCCGCGCGCGTTTGTTTTATCGCAAGGTCTACTTCTTCAACCGTTGTAAAGCGTCCAATCGTGAAACGTAGTGAACTGTGAGCTAGCTCGTCGCTGCGACCTAAGGCACGTAATACGTAGCTTGGCTCAAGACTTGCAGAAGTACATGCCGAACCTGATGAAACTGCAACGTCACGTAGCGACATCATCAAACTCTCACCTTCAACAAAGTTAAAACTGATGTTTAAGTTTCCAGCGATACGCTCATCATAATCACCGTTAACAAACACTTCTTCCATGTCCTTAAAGCCATCATATAGACGGTCACGCAACATGCGAATCTTTTCGTTCTCAGCACCCATTTCTTCTCTAGCGATGCGGAACGCTTCACCCATACCCACGATCTGATGAGTTGGCAATGTACCTGAACGCATACCACGCTCGTGTCCACCACCATGCATCTGTGCTTCAATACGCACGCGAGGCTTACGACGAACAAACAATGCGCCGATACCTTTTGGTCCGTACGCTTTATGTGCTGAGAAGCTCATTAGATCAACTTTCATCGCTTCCATATCGATAACAACCTTACCAATACTTTGCGCTGCATCGACGTGAAAAACGATTTTCTTGTCACGACATATCTCACCGATCGCAGCGATATCCTGAATAACACCGGTTTCGTTATTAACGTGCATAACAGAAACAACGGTTGTGTCATCGCGAAGCGCTGATTTCAGCACTTCCAAATCCAACAAACCATTTTCCATCGGATCAAGGTATGTGACTTCAAAGCCTTCACGCTCAAGCTGACGGCAAGTGTCTAACACTGCTTTATGTTCAGTCTTCATGGTAACAATGTGCTTACCACGACGCTGATTAAAGTGAGCCGCACCTTTTATGGCGAGGTTATTTGATTCCGTCGCACCACTAGTCCACACCACCTCACGAGAGTCTGCGCCAATCGTCTTGGCGATTTCTTCACGTGCGTTATCGACCAACTCTTCAGCTGCCCAACCGTGTGCGTGACTGCGTGACGCAGGGTTACCAAACACGCCATCCATCGTCAGACAAGCCATCATTTTCTCAGCAACCCGGGGGTCTACTGGCGTTGTCGCAGAGTAGTCCATATAAATGGGGGTCTTAAAATCACTCATCACTCTAATCCTGTTAATTCAATTCCAATTTTCTAACCTAAGCAATGTGCCGAGATTAGTGGGAGGTTAAGTTGTGTAACGTTGCCTCTTTGATCTTGTTGTTTTGACGCTGCGCCACTTCCAATACTTCTTGACGCTGCATCATATCGTCAAGCGTAATATCGTCCAGAAAGCTTTGGATTCTACCGCTTAAGTCAGCCCATAAATCATGCGTCAGGCAACGTTTAGTCTGTTGGCAATCACCCGTACCACCGCAATTAGTGACATCGACATTCTCATCAACTGCCAAGATAATATTTGAGATCGCAATCTCTGACGGCTTGTCACTAAGGCTATAACCACCGCCTGGCCCACGCATGCTTACCACTAATCCACGCTTGCGTAACTTAGAAAAAAGCTGCTCTAAGTAAGACAACGAGATATCCTGTCGCTTCGAAATATCAGCAAGCGACACTGGCCCTTCATTATTGTGTAAAGACAGATCCAGCATGGCGGTTACCGCGTAACGACCTTTGGTTGTCAGTTTCATATCGAATGCTCCACAGTAAATCGTGCATTTTTGCGGATAATAGAATACCCGACAGTTTTAGTCAAGTATTCACAATAGGTTAAGGGAAATAGGGCGGTTGACGAAAAAAGGCCACCTGTGTGAGATAAGGTTCTTTAGAAATCGCCTTACGAAAGATTCAGGCGTGGAACCGCATTGAGCAGTTTTTGGGTATAGGAATTTTGTGGATTGCCGCACACTTGAGCTGTTGCGCCCTGCTCGACAATTTTACCAGCTTTCATCACAACGGTTTCGTCGCTGAGATATTCAACCACCGCGATATTGTGGGTAATAAATAGCAGTGTTAGATCGCGTTGCTGGCGAATTTCCAGTAACAGCTGAAGCACTTCAGCCTGCACTGACACATCTAAGGCACTCGTAATTTCATCACAGACAATAAACTCAGGATTGGTAATGAGCGCCCGCGCTAAACCGATACGCTGTCGCTGCCCGCCTGAAAACTCATGAGGATAACGCCATAGATAATCCTCAGACAACTGCACTTGCTCAAGTACTTTAACTGCACGCTCAATGCGGTCATCTCGATCCTCACCTATGCCATGCGCTTTCATTGGCTCTGTCAAAGTAGTAACAATTTGCAACCGTGGGTTTAATGACGACTGGGGATCTTGAAAAGCAATCTGTATGCGTGGACGAATCGGGCGAAGCTCGTTGGCGGTTAAACCTGTTAGCTCTTGCTCGCCTAGCTTTACACTCCCTGAAGTCGGCTTTTCCAACTGAAGGATTGCTCTTCCCAACGTCGTCTTACCACAACCCGACTCACCAACCAACGCCATAATACTGCCCTGACGAATCGACAGATCAACACCATCAACCGCTTTGATATGATCAGTCACCCGACGAAACAAGCCCGTCCGGATTGGGAACCACACATTGAGATCTTTAGCCTCAATCACGCTTTTTGCTGACTCATCAAAGCCAGCTGTTTCCGTGACGGATTTTGCTAAATTTTCAGGCACCGCCGCAAGCAGCTGCTGAGTATAAGCATGCTGCGGATTACTTAGTACCGTTTTAGTTGTGCCCTGCTCGACTATTTTACCCGACTGCATTACACCGACTTGATGTGCCATCTGAGCAACCACACCAAAGTCATGCGTTATGAATAAGATCGCCATGCCTTTTTTCGATTGCAAATCTCGCATCAGATCGAGAATTTCCGCCTGCACGGTTACATCCAGCGCAGTAGTTGGCTCATCGGCAATCAGCAAGTCTGGCTTGCAGGCCAACGCCATCGCGATCATGACTCGCTGTCGCTGCCCACCGGATAATTGATGCGGATAATCATTAAAACGCGCCGCGGCCGACTTTATTTGCACCTGCTCCAGCGCTTCGACTGCCTGTGCTTTGCACTCTTCATCGGACAGCTCTGGATGGTGCAATTGCAGCGCCTCAACTATTTGATCACCGATGCTAAACACAGGGTTGAGTGAGGTCATTGGTTCTTGAAAAATCATGGCGATACTCGCGCCACGAATTTTACGCAAAGACTCATCTTTCAACGTCAGCAAGTCTACTTCGGCAACTGAGCTGTGATCACCAACTTCGAAAGGCTCTGTTGCTTTATCGTCTGACGTGCTTTGATCTTCGCTAGATGTATTGCCACTCACCTTATGCCACTGAAACTTTACGGAGCCAGATGGATGCGAAGCAATACCTGCGGGCAATAGCTGAATAATGGACAGTGCGCAAATTGATTTACCACTGCCTGACTCGCCAACTAAACAGAAAGTCTCACCTCGCTTAATGCTAAAACTCACACCATCAACGGCTTTGACGGTCCGGTCTCCACTGCTGAGGTGTGTTTGTAAATCTTTTACATCCAGCAAACTCATGAAACCACTCCGGCTTTTCGCGAGAGCTGTGGGTCGACTGCATCACGCAGCGCCTCACCCATGAGATTGTAAGAAAAGACAGTCAGAAATATCGCCCCACCTGGGAATACAGCCATCCACCAATTAAACACTGAGGACTTAACCGCCTCATTAAGCATGCTTCCCCATGAAGGCGCTTCAACCGGCCCCAACCCTAAGAAGCTCAATGTAGCCTCAGTTAGAATCGCAGCAGCCACACCAAAACTTGCAACCACTAAAACTGGCGCAATACCGTTAGGCAACATGTGCCTAAATAAAATAGACCGCAGCGGCAAACCACTGGCAATAGCCGCTTGAACATAATCTTGTTTGCGTAGTTTGAGGAACTCTGCACGGATATATCGGGCATAACCTGACCAGCCAGTGACCCCTATAATAATCATGAGTATATAAACGGAGCGGCCAAAAAAGGCCACAAAGGCTAGCAGCAAAAACAGCACGGGAATGGCTTCAAATACCTCCACGATGCGCATTCCAATCATATCGAAACGCCCTGCAAAGTAGCCCATTTGTCCACCAATAATAATTCCGATAATCATCGAAATTCCTGTCGCGATAAAGCCAATACTGAGCGCGACGCGTGAAGCATGAACCATGCGACTCGCTACATCCGAGCCCGTTGAGTCCGTCCCCATTAAGTGAAATTGCTTCTGTGTGACCATCGGTGCTTTTAAGCTGTTATCACCAAAGTCACGGGAGTAATCGCTCGGCGAGTATGGAATGGGTGGCAGCACTTGCCATTCATAATTACCCGCAGTGGCCTTTTCACGAAACTGATCATAAATAATGGTTTTTGGTGGCGACAGAATTGCCAGCCCGACTAATAAAGCAATCAAGGCTGATGAGGCAGCAATAGCCGCTTTCGTTGAGAATTTCAGCGGCATTTTCCACAGTAACAGCACCGCAATAAACAACACCATCAGCATCAAATCCTCAGCACTTAAGTAGCGCAAGATGGGCATCGACACCTGGCCACCCTCACTTACCATTAGCGGCATACTGTTAGCTAGCAAAGGCGAAAAGCAAGCAACAAAGGCCAAAATCACCACCCAAGCCAGACCAATGCGCGCGCCCCAACCTGAAAAAGCGCTACTTAAAATACGTTTGGAGTAGGATGCACTGCGGCGTGGTTGCTTAGTCATAGTGCACCCTCGGATCTACCAGCGTGTATAAAATATCTGAAATTAGATAACCTATCAAAGTAAGGATGCCTGAAATCAAAGTGATGGATAAGACCAACTCGCGATCACGCGCCTGCACTGCTTCAATCACCAGCTTTCCCATTCCATCTATGGAAAATATCTGCTCCACAATCACCGAGCCTGCCAACAAGCTAGGCAAGATTCCCGCTAAGATCGTAATTAACGGCAATAGACTATTTCTAAACACATGCCGCCACAGCACATCTGCCTCAGCCACACCTTTAGCGCGAGCTGTTCGGGCATAATCTGCATTGAGATTCTCTAGAATCGAGGTTCGCATGATTTTTGCCAGCGAAGCGAAACCTGCGTAGGAAAGCACTATCGTTGGCAAAATTAAGTGCCAGATGCGATCCGCTAGAAATCCGCTGATAAACTCACCGTCCAACATCTGCATGGCGAATAACACGGCAAAACCGAGACCTAACGCTGCAAACATAATGGTGCGAAAAATATCCGACTCGCTTCGACTCACTAAAACCATTGAAGATGCAAAGATGAGTGGCCAGATAATCCAATTGACTAACAATACTTCTGGGTGAGCGGAAGCCATAAGTGCACCGATTAGCAAACCGAGCAAGCACGCTAAACCTGTGCACAAAGACTTATTTTGTAACTTACCCAGCATCACACCCCCCATGACGCTCAACAGACTCAGCACAAGCAGCTTTAGAATATCGCTTACCTCAGACCAATGCGGTAAAAACGGCATTTGATACGCTTCGCTGGAACTCAACCCGCTTGTGGGAAACCATTGCCAATGCTGGATGCTGGCAAAGAAGCCGATAAATAGCACACCCACTAACATTGAGGGCAATGACCATAAGGCCAGCATTATGACATTGGAACTAACATCAAAACGTCCACCACGGTCTCTGGCAGCATTCATGCCAACTACAATAGCGATAAAATAAATTAGTGGAATAGTAATGACATTGAGCAGCAGCGTAATAGGTAATCGCTCTTTGATAATCGCGATAACTGGTTGCCCAAAGAAGATGCTTTCACCGAGATCAGAACCTTTAGTAAACGAAAAGCCTTTTATCTTTCGGTCGTCATCATATTCAAAACCAATCGGAGACACATTATTCAACCAGCGCAGGTATTGCATCGGCGCAGGATCGTCCAAACCATAGCGCTTATTATAATAATCAATCCTCGCCTGCTTTTGCTCGGGTTTTAAGTCAGCACCGCCAACCAAAGCCGCGCCAGTAAGTCCACCTGGTGACATCGCCATAATCGTGAAAACCACCAATGTGATTCCAAATAATGTTGGAATCATCAGGAGCACTCGCCTCAGCAAATAAATCAGCATTTTATCGTGGCCTCAATCACTGATACTTTTGCTGCGCTTTGGGCACATAGATTTCATAAGGATTGAAATCATGATTTAACCCCATATTGGTTAGATCAAGGTTTTTCATTCGCTTATCAAAAAACATGAGGGCCTTACTGCGCTTGAGGAAGGTATAAGGTTGCTCATCAAAGAATACTCCCTCAGCTTGTCGCCAAATCGCCATCCGCTTTTCTTCGTCTACTTCCACCCTCGCTTTGTCTATCAGGTCATCCAATATAGGGCTCTTGTAGTTGATCCAGTTATTGCCGTTCGTTTTGGTTTGCGAACTGTGGAACATTTGATACACATCGGTCTCTAGGCCACTCGACCAACCTAACGCCGTCGCATCAAAGTTTTTCTGATCCAAGCGCTCAATCATCACCGACCACTCAGTCGGATCCGGAACCAACTGCACGCCAGCCTTAGCAAACATATCTTTGAATAATAAAACTAATCGCTTGGTATCATCACTACCTTCCGCATACATGAGTTTAAAGCTAAATGCCTCACCTGTTTCACTTTCTAACAAGCCATCATTATCACGATCTTCATAGCCTGCTGCTTTGAGCAATTCTTTGGCCTTGGCTACGTTTTGCTTACGTGGCTTTAACGCAGGGTCATGCTGCTTGCTGCGAGGGCTAAATGGGCTTATCGCTGGCTCTGCATAACCACGGTAAATATCACGAATCATTACATCGCGATCAACCAAGTAAGTCATCGCCTGCCTGACGCGCTTATCGGCAAATCGTGTTTTATCCTCTCCTGCTTGTTGGTTCCAAGCGATATAGCTATAGCCAACTATAGGACTCATATACTCAAAATTCTGACTCTTGCCCATGATCTGCTCATCTTTCAGCAACTTGTCATATTCAACGGGACGGGCAGTATAAACATCAATATCGCCATTGCGATAAGTGGTCAATCGCGCACTATCATTTTGAATGATTTTCCAAACTAACTTATCAAAGCTGGGCTTTACTGCTCCCCAGTAGCGAGGGTTGCGGACCAACTCAATGGAACCTTGGCCTGACTTCCATGATTTAGGGTCAGCTAAACGGTAAGGTCCTGAGCCAATCAATAAACCTTTAGACTCATTAAACTCTTCACCCTTAGCCATGTATTCTTCATAGAAGTGCTTGGCTAAAATGGGTATCCCACCCGCTATGCCAAGCGCTTGAAAATACGGTTCTTTATATTTAAAGACAACTTCAAGAGGGCCATTCGATTCGACACTTTTAATCTTTTCGTAAAAAGCCCTTTCCCCCGGCGCCTTAATGGCTTCATTCATAATGAAAGCATAAGTGAAGGCCAAATCTTCCGAGGTGAGCGGTTTACCATCAGAGAAAGTAACACCCTCTCGAATCTGGAACGTAATAGTTAAACCATCTTCACTGACCTGCCAATCCTTAGCAATTAAACCTTCCCAGTCTAAGGTATCAGGATTACGGGTTAATAAAGACTCAAGGACATTAGATTGCACTTCGCTAGCGTATGCGTCACTTGAAACTAGCGGAGTAATGGTTTTAATCGTATTGGAGAATGTGGAAACCTTCCAATCACCTGAAGCGTAATCTTCTTGTTGCGATGCATTAAAAGCTCGGCGGAAAGACTTGGAAACTTTAGCTTCTGCACTTGAGGCAGTGCTTACCGCTTTCTTGACAGTAGGTGCCTGTTGAGTTGTCGTGCCTGAAGAAGCAGAGGGAGCCTGCGAATTAGCTACAGCTGCAACAGCCGCCGAAACAGCGGGAGCCACTTGCACAGTAATATTTTCATTCCACGATTGCTGCAGCTTAGAGATCGATGTTCGCACATCCTGCACATCTTTAACCTGCTCAGAAACTGAAATCTGCATTTCCCGCAGCTTATTCCACTGCCGGTCAACCTGATACATAACCAGTACCAACATCAGTAATATAAGGGAAAGAAGAATATAAAGGATGATATCGCGCGAACTTAGTCTTTTTTGCATGGCAAACAGCTACACCAAATTATTTGTGTAGCCCACTATAACCAGCTTAAGTGAAATTTTCCAACAAAGTCCAGCCTAACTAACTACCAATTGAGGCGAACACCAATAGAATTGGTCTGAGAAGACTCATCACTACCAAAAAGCGGGGCAACTAAAGTCGTCGAATCATAGTTCTTTTGACTATGACTGATAAATACAGAAGTTGAATCACTCAGACTATAACCTGCTTCAAGTGACAAGGCTTTATAGTCACGATCTAAACTAAGGTCTGCACCTGCTAGATCATTATTTTTATTATCAAAACCAATAATTCCGTACTGCCCCACAACATAAGCTTTAGATGTTAGCTTATACTTAGCACCAACCATAAACGACATAGAATTAGATTGCGCGTCATCCGTTGACGTATCACCGACCTCAAATTTTTCTGCTACCAAGTCAAGCCTAATCTTACTGTTATTACGACTCTTGTATGTAACTCGACCTTTCAAAGTTCCTTGATTTTCTGGGGTGCGCTGATAAGCGATGGCCGCTTCATAAGGACCTTCCTGGGCATTAAACAGCACACCCATGGATTGATCGTTTTCTTCAGAGCTACCAGTACCGTACTGAGCAGCAACACCCATCGAACCAGCCTTTTGCATATAAGTAATGGATCGTTTAGCGCTGCTATCACCTCGCATGATCAGATCATAAGCACCTTCGACTTTATGCTGATCCGCACCCATCGTTGCCAGGTTATCGAGCGAATCATGGTAGCCTGCACGAACCTCGCCAAACTCTCCAGAGACACCAACCCATGCTTTTCTGGTAACTTCAGAAGCTTTTTCACTATCAAGGAAATCATACTTGGTACCACCGACGTGGTAGCGCCCTTTTAGAGAATGCCCGAGGTCATACTCACCAAGTAACTTCAGAGTCGAACCGCCATTTAACTCAAGCTTTGATGAGGCGCTAGTATCCGCAATCGCTTGGAGTGAGACCAAACAAGAAAACACACATAGTGTTGTTATTATTTTCATTACGACTGCCTATTTGAACGGTGAAACGCTTTTCCACGACACGCTTCGATACTAACTTTAGTGTTGTTTAAATGCAACAGCGTTCATACAAACGGCTGATTTGTTAATAATTATTATGCAACCAGCAATAAAAAGGGCGACTGCCGAAGCAGTCGCCCTTTTACAAGCTTTGAAAAGCAGATTAACGCTTAGAGAACTGAGTCGCTTTACGTGCTTTGTGCAAACCAACCTTCTTACGCTCAACTTTACGTGCGTCTCGTGTCAAGAAGCCGTGCTTCTTTAACGTGTCACGATGGCCTTCATTAAACTCTAATAGTGCTCTGGCGATACCCAAACGAATCGCGCCAGCTTGACCACTGTCACCACCGCCTTTGACGGTAACGTTTATGTCAAAACTCTCAACAGAATCTGTTGCATCAAGTGGCTGACGAACAACCATACGAGATGTCTCACGACCGAAGTAATCTTCGATAGCCAGCTTATTAACCGTGATCTTCCCTGCACCGCTCTTCATGAAGACGCGTGCTGAAGAAGATTTTCGACGACCTGTTCCGTAATACTGTGTATCAGCCATTGCTCTGATTCTCTAAACTAATTTATTTTAAACTTCTAAAGCAACTGGCTTTTGAGCGTGATGCGTATGCTCAGGGCCTGCGAATACTTTAAGTTTGCGATACATATCGCGACCTAATGGGCCTTTAGGCAACATGCCTTTAACCGCTAGCTCGATAATACGTTCAGGTCGTTGCGCCTGAAGCTTGTCAAAACTGATTGACTTAAGATTACCGATGTAACCAGTATTTCTGTAGTAAATCTTATCAGTAAATTTCTTACCTGTTACTTCAACCTTCTCTGCATTGATAACAACGATGTAATCACCAGTATCAATATGAGGTGTGTAAATAGGCTTGTGCTTGCCGCGTAAACGTGAGGCAATTTCGCTAGCCAGTCGACCTAATGCTTTACCTTCAGCATCTACGACGAACCAGTTGCGCGTAACCTCTGACGGCTTTGCACTGTAAGTTCCCATGTTAATTCTCCAGGAAAATGAAGCTAATTCTGTGTGGTATTGAATACTGAACCAGACCAGAGGTCTAATCAAATTCAAAGAACGCGGTATTCTAGGTTAATCACTACCTAGACTCAAGTGCTTTTTTGGCTTTTTCACCTAGCCAAAGTACTGACCCTATCTAGCACTCCGACTACCACCAATCCGCGGCAGAATTGAAAGCAATCCCAGTAATAGTTATTATCGAAGCATAATAAACATAAAGTAGGAGAAATGCCTCTTGTTTAGTCGGCTAAAGAACGCAATTTGGGACTCCGTTGTTGGGTGGCTTATTGGCATTCCAGAGTTTAATCAAAACCTCAGCGCCATTAATAATCAGGATAAACTTCTCGCCTCCTTAAAGCCTGCTGATGTTTTATTATTTGAAGGCAGAACCCGTGTTGGTGAAATCATTAAGCTCATCACCTTATCGCCGTGGATACATTCTGCACTTTATGTCGGTCGTCTATCCGAGATTAAAGACCCTGCCACCAAAACTCGCGTGCGTAAGTTTTATAAAGGCGATCCAAACCAGCAGCTAGTAATCGAATCACTACTTGGCTATGGAACCGTAGTGCGCCCTATGAAAGATTATATGCAAGACAATCTACGCGTATGCCGTCCTAGCTATATCCTACCAGCCGATCAAAAAAAGATAATTAGTTTTGCAGCTGAGCACCTTGGAATGGCCTATGATGTCCGCCAACTGTTGGATTTGGCTCGGTTCTTCTTCCCCTACGGTATACTACCCAGACACTGGCGCTCCACGCTATTTCAGCACAATGCTGGTAAACCTACCCATGTTGTTTGCTCAGGCATGATCGCACGCTGTTTTCAAAGCGTTCACTACCCGATACTGCCTGTGGTTGTTACTGATGATATGGAACAGAAAAAGATCTATAAGCGCCACTTCCGGCTATTTGTTCCCGCCGATTTTGATTACTCGCCTTATTTTGAAATTGTAAAATACCCAGAATTAGAGCTATCAAAAGCCAATGACACCTCCTACTTACCTTGGGAAGAAGCCGATGAAGATACTCCAAACCTTCCACTTGCCGCTGCAAGAACTAGCGCTTTGAAACCTGTTAAAACTATCAAAACTGAACAACTCACCGGAGATACCGCATGAGCTCACCTCTTTTCGCGCTTTGCAGCTTTATTGCCCTGGTACTTCTTATTGGCTACCTCCGTGTCTCTCGCAAAAAAGGCTCTCTAATTATGTTGGCTTGGCTGGTCGGTGTGCTAATTACTCAAAGCTGGTATAGCGGCATATGGTTATTGGCGACATTAACCGCGCTTACGCTACTCATTATTAACATTCCATCACTCAGACAAAACCTGGTGAGCAAGCCAGCAATGAAACTGCTAAAGAAAAACTTACCGCAGATTTCAGAAACAGAGCAACAAGCTTTAGAAGCAGGCAACGTCTGGTGGGACGCCGAGTTATTTTCAGGCAAACCAAACTGGTCTCACCTTCGAGACATTTCCAGCAGCAGCCTAACATCCGTCGAACAAGCCTTTATAGACGGCCCCGTTGAAACGCTTTGCGAGAAACTTGATGACTGGAAAATCACCCATGAGGATCTCGACCTCTCAGAAGATATTTGGCAGCAGCTCAAGCAAGACGGATTCTTTGGCATGATTATCCCTGTCGAATATGGCGGCCTCGGCTTCTCTGCCATTGCACATTCTGAAGTTGTTATGAAAATCTCGTCGCGCAGCATCACCGCAGCGGTGACTGTTATGGTTCCCAATTCGCTCGGTCCTGGTGAACTGCTACATCGCTATGGAACAGAAGCGCAAAAAGACCATTATCTGCCCCGTCTTGCTGCGGGCGATGAAATTCCTTGTTTTGCTTTAACCGGCCCTGAAGCGGGCAGCGACGCCAGTGCTATTCCAGATATTGGCATTGTATGCAGGCAAGACTTTGCTGGTGAAAGTGACGTACTAGGCATCCGGCTGAATTGGGAAAAACGCTACATTACGCTGGCACCTGTCGCGACGCTATTAGGACTAGCCTTTCAATTAAGGGACCCCGATCACTTATTAGGTGAGGAAGAAGAAATAGGCATTAGCTTAGCTTTGATTCCAACCGACACCGCTGGCATCGATATTGGTAAACGTCACTTTCCGCTAAATATTCCTTTCCAGAATGGCCCTATTTGGGGAAACGATGTTTTCATTCCAATGGACTGGCTGATTGGAGGCCCTGAGCAGGCTGGCAATGGCTGGCTGATGTTAGTGGAGTGCCTAGGGGAAGGCAGAGGTATCTCACTCCCCGCGCTAGCGACAGGCGCGGGTAAAACGCTAAGTCATGTCACCGGCGCTTACGCTTCTGTTCGTAAGCAATTTGGCACAAGCATTGGCCGCTTCGAAGGAATTGAGGAGCCATTGGCAGAAATCTTCGCGACAACTTATATTATGGATGCCGGACGACGCCTCACGGCAACTGCCATTGACCAGAAACAAAAACCAGCAGTTGTGACCGCACTGTTAAAATACCAACTCACTGAACGCATGCGCAGTCTTGTTAATCACGCTATGGATGTTCAAGGTGGCTCAGGCATCTGCCTTGGCCCTGATAACTTCATTGGTCGCTTATATCAGGCTGTGCCGATTGGCATAACTGTTGAAGGGGCGAATATTCTAACGCGCAGTTTAATAGTATTTGGCCAAGGCGCGATACGCTGCCACCCTTACTTGCTTCAAGAAATCAAAGCGACTGAAAATAACGACCTGGAGGCCTTAGACAAAACCTTATTTGCGCATATTGGCTTTGTGCTAAGCAATCTAAGCCGCAGTATTTGGTTCGGCTTTAGCAATGCAATATTCGAATCACCCGGCACACCAATGACCCGTAAGTATTACCGCCGTTTGACTCGGCTCAGCGCAGGTTTTGCACTATTGACAGATTATGCACTACTAACCTTGGGTGGTAGTTTAAAGCGCCGTGAAAGACTCTCTGGACGTTTTGCAGACATCCTTGCTAACCTTTACTTATGCTCTGCGGTACTGAAGCATTTTGAAGATCAGGGAGAACCCTATGCCGATCAGCCTCTGCTGGATTACAGCTGCCAGAGTTTGATACATGATACGCAACAAGCCATGTTAGCGGTGTTTTATAATCTACCGATGCCTTGGCTGGGCAAGATACTAAGGCTGCTTATGTTTCCCTTTGGCAAGCCATACTCACCACCATCCGATAAACTAATTCATAAATTAGCACAGTTGGGCATGAAACCTGGAGCAACCAGAAACCGACTGAGTAAGGGTATTTACATCACGGACGACCCGTCAGATTGCACTGGGCGTATTGAACATGCCTTGCAACTATCGCAGAAAGCGAAGGCTGCTGAAAATCGCATGAGACACCTCGCCAAAACCGGCAAACTTAGCGGCCACTCTGAAAACTTACGCATTGACGAGGCTTTAGAGAAAGAGCTAATCAATACCGATGACGCTCAGCTCCTAAAAGAGTCAAGAGCAGCTATGTTAAACGCTGTACGAGTGGATGCTTTTGAACCTGACAGCTTGAAAGCAGGCGCCAAGCCTCATAAATTTATGACGTGACTGGGTGCAATGGCCTTAGCCCTGATCTATTATTAGAGGTCAGTTGTTTAGACTGCGCATGCCGCCTAGCCGCCTCATATAGTCTCTTACCTTTCCAAACGCCTGGACTGGAGGAATAGTTAGCAGCCGTTAGCTCGCCAATCGCCGCGCTTAAGTTAGAGTCGCCCGCCATTTCAACACCCTGAATGGTTGCAGGATAAATACCAATTACCTCAGCCCATGCCGATAAAGCCACGATAGCAGCTTGCGAGTCATTGCGCTTACAAGCACCCTCTAAGGCGCCTATAGCACTATTCTCTGCCTGCTGCTGTTGGTATTCGCTGGACTGTAACCGAGCCGCCCTGCGCCGCAAAACAGCCCATAAAAAACCTATTAAACCAAAAGCCACTACCAAGCCTATTAGCAGCAAGCGCCTATTTTGCTGATAAAAGTCCAACAGGCCTGAACTAAAGGTTTTCAGCAAAGGCATCGATTCTTGCGTGAGTGCCACAGACTCTGCCTCCCTATCCTCAGTTGAACCCTGCTCATCTTTAATATTTTTATCATTTAGCGCAACCTTGCCAGCTTCAGGAGCTGCTTTCGGTGCGCTGCCCAAGTCGGGAACAACAGAAACAGCCCCACCGGCCACCTTCAACACGACGGCATCAAGCATCGCCACCTTCTGCTTATCTTCGACAACACTCCACCACGGAATACTCACTGCTGGGATGCTATACTCACCCGCTTGATTAGCGATCAAAACTACTTTTTCCTGCCGCTGCCCTACGAAACCATTAGCTGCCTTATCCGTTCTAAACGTTGGTTTTTCAGGGTAGGATTTAACGCCCGCAGGCAAATCAAGTTTAACCTCAGGTAAAACCTCAGCTTTTAAACCCTCAGCTAATAATGCAATCGTTACTGTGAGCGGCTCACCCGCTTTTAAAGTCTCAGGCTGCTGCGACAGATTCATACTCACCGTCACTTCAGTTGCTGGCAACCAATGCTCAGAGGCGTAACTCGTAGGCTTGTCTCTTATCATCAACGAGGCTTTCTCCGAATACGCACTCACTTTTGTTCCGTTGCGATACCTATTCATTTGAAAATTGCGCTGTTGACTGCTGGCCAAGCTACCGTTGAAAGCTGATGGCTCGAACTCCAGAACACCAACCTTACGCGGATAAACAATGTAATAGCGCTCAATCAGCTGATAAGGCCGCCCTTTATGGGTCACATAACGAGGGTCTGACGCTCCCCAAAACTCAATGTCGGCATCGCCTTTCGACAGCTTAGGCCTTGAAATCGCCGCTCGGTCAACCAGTGGCCTTGAGAAATACAAACGCTGGATGTACGCCACCTGAGACTGCACGTAGGGACTAGCAGGACTAACAGCTACTTCCATCAGCACATCGTCCGAGGTAGACTGCGCAACAGGCATATCAGTGACTGTAATAACAATAGGATCAGAACTAAACCGATCTACTTTAAAAGCAGGAATGGTTAGTTGACCCTTGCGGTTTGGGGACAGTGTAAATATCCAGCTAGCCTCCTGATCTAACACGCCATTAATCAGCTGATAATTAGAACGTTGAGACTGCCTATCAATACTAAAGTCTTGCAGCAAATCGCTAGTATCAGGGCGCTGACCTTTGATATCAGTCAATGTGACGGTTAGCTCTAACTGCTCTCCTAAACCAAGCTGATTGCGATCCACACTGGCAGTCAAACCTTTAGCTGATGTAACGGCACTTATTAACAATAAGCTAACCAACAATATTAAACGCATTACCATTGCTGCTGCCCCTGACTACCTGTCGTGGCATTACCGCCAGCAGGTTGACGCTGCCGATATTGATACTGAAACTTGCGTCGCCACAAACCTGCGCTGTCATCAGGAATCTGGTAGAGCCACTGTTTAGTTTGCTTCGCCTGTTCTTTTTGCTCTTCAGTCATCTCTTCTTTTTTGGGCGGTTCTTTACCCTGCTTTTCACCTGCTTGTTCACTTTTTTTCTCGGCTTCTTTCTTAGCCTCTTCAATTCTTTTTTTAGCTTCTTCTTCCGTTTGTTGCTTAGCAGCTTCCGCTTTTTTCTTTTCTTCTTCTGACTGCTTGTCTTCTTCGCTTTGCTCAGAATCTTTTTGGTCTTGCTGCTGGCCCTTATTATCTTTATTAGGCTGGCCTTTTTGCCCTTGCTCCTTGTCATCCTTATTTTGTTGGTCTTTTTGATCCTGTTTATCTTGCTGATCTTGTTTCTTTTGCTCTTCCTGCATTTTCTTCAGCAAGTCTTGATTAAATTTTGCGTCCTCATGATCAGCTTTCAATGCCAGCGCCTGATCATAAGATTTTAGCGCCTCTTCAGTCTTTCCCGCTTTAGCTAATGCATTCCCTTTATTGTAGTGACCATCGGCTGTTTTGCTGTTTTCAAACAAGCCCGCAGACTCTTCAAAGTCGCCATTCTTGTAAGCAGCGGCAGCCTTCCAATCCTTCGACTCAAATAGCGCCTTAGCTTCATCCGGCTTTTTATTTAATAAGGCTTGGTGTGCTCGCTGATCGGCATTTAACCAAAGCGCTTCCCACGAAAAAGCAGAGGCAGGTTGAGGCATAAGCGAACTTAGTGCTAGCGCGCACATCCCTAGCGAAAACAAATAACCCTTTCGAAACAGTAGCAATATTGGCAGCAGTAACAGCCAAAGCAACCAAATACCCTCGTTGCGCCAATGCTCAACCGTTGTTTTTTTGTCATCCAGCACTGAAGACTTATCTGTTGAGAAAAATTGCTGAAAGCTTTCAATATCACTATCAGACAAACCTAATTTCTGAAAGACACCACCGCCTTTGCTAGCAATTTCCTGTAAAGCATCACTATCTAGTTTCGCCATCACCAATTGACCCTGATTATCGCGGAAGTAAGCATTTTGAGACATAGGAATAGGTGCTCCGTCTTCGGTGCCAATCGCTGCAACAGAAATTTTATAACCTGCGGCTGAAGACGCTTCAGCACTTTGCAGCGTTCTAGCCAAATCACTCACGCCATCGGCAATCACTAAAATATCGCCCGTTGCGTAGCCTGCCTGCTGAAGCAGCAGTGCCGCTTCATCAATACCTCGGTAAATGAGGCTACCCTGAGCAGGCATAATGCCGGGTGAAAGATTCTTGGCTTGTTCGATAATATTTCCAACATCATCAGTCAGTGGAGAAACGGCAAACGCATCCCCTGCAAACACCACCAAGCCCGTCTGCCCTTCTTTGCGAATTTTTAGTAAATCTAGCAATTTGAATCGCGCGCGATTGATGCGATTAGGCGTAACATCCGTCGCCAGCATTGACAACGATAGATCTAACACCACCACTAAACCCTGTTGAGCTTGGAATGCAGGCAACTCGCGCTTTTGCCAAGTTGGACCAGCCAAAGCAACAACCGTAATCAAAGAAGCCAGCAGTAAACCACGACGCAACCAGCTTGAGTCTCCACCCTCATTACCACTAATAACAAATGGCTTGAGCCGATCATCGATGAAGTTTTGCCAAGCTTGGCTTTGAGTACTCTGCTTGGATAACCACCACCAGATCAGCAGCACCAGAGGAGTCAGTAAAAACCAAAGTGGGTATAAAAAATGAAATTCAGCTAATGCACTCATTCACTCTTCTCCCGTATTGCGACACCCGTCAACCCAAATAGCAAAGCCAGCGCCAGCGGCCAATAGAATAGATCCGTGCGAGGACGCCATTGCTGCTGCTTGCGCTCAATGGGTTCCAGCTCGTCTAGTTGCGCGTAAATTTTGCGAAACGTGTCAGTATCGGTTGCTCGATAGTAGCGACCACCCGTCATTTCAGCGATCTTTTGCAATGTTTCTTCATCTAGCCCAGAAGAGCGGGATCGACTGAAAAAATCGATGGTATCGCGGCGCTGAGCACCGATCCCCACCGTATAAATCTTCAAGCCATTTTTTGCGGCCATTTGCGCTGCCTCTTCGACGCCAACCACGCCTGCCGTATTCTCACCGTCGGTCATTAATACTAAAATATGCTCTGAATCTGGCTGGTCATTTAAGCGTTTTAAAGCTAGGCCTATTGCGTCACCAATAGCTGTATTTCTGCCCGCTAGACCTAAGACAGATTCATCCAACAGTTTACGCACTGTTTTACGATCAAACGTTAACGGCGCTTGTAGATAAGCCTGATCACCGAATAAGATTAATCCAATACGGTCGCCAAAACGACGCTCGATGAACTCACCAGCAACAAACTTAGTCGCGGTGAGCCGATCAACCATCTGATTACCCATCTGATAGTCTTGTTCCTGCATACTCAACGATAGATCAACCGCCAGCATGAGGTTACGGCCACTAACGGGAAGCTGGACTAAATCACCCACCATCACCGGACGGGCCAGACCGGCAACTAAGCTGCACCAAGCAATGATTAAACTAAGCCGCGCTACCCAACGCCAATTTCGCGGATTAGGCATGTCTTTACTTTGCGGCAAATCTTGTAAAAAGGGCACTTTCAACGCTGCGCTATTTTGCTGCGTGGCAGGTTTGAATAACCACCAGACTAATATCGGTAACGGCAATAGCCAGAGTGCCCAAATCCATTCCCACTCAAGCATGACTCGCCCCTACTTTACTTTTTGCAGGAGTAACCGATGCATCTGAACGAGAATGATTAGTTTGTGACTTTACCCAGTTACGCACCAAACCAGACAAGGCTTTGCGATCATAACTGGAAACTGCCTGATAAGGCTGTGTCGCCAATAAACGACCCTCACCTTCGCTGAAATTTTTATTCTTCGCGTGCCGATCTAAATACTCCAACCATTGATCTCCAACTAAACCCGCTGTAGCTTTACGCCCGTGCAAATTAATCACAATACGCCGCAGCAACGCCGATAGTGATTGCAGCCATTCTTCAGTATTGAGCTCAGTGTCAGCTTCGAGCTGCTGCAAAGAGTCCATCGCATGGCTCACCAAGATTCGTTGTTTTTTATTTTTATTGCGCCACGCGAATAATGCAACAATCGATGCTAGCAGTAGTGCTGCCACTATCCACCAACCAATCGCTAGGGGCCACCATTCAACAGCATCCGGCAAATGGATATCACGTAATTGATCCAGTGGATTCATAGTATCGCTCCACGTAGTTTAGCAATGCGGAGCTTCTCATCATCGGCAGTCGAAATTTCGATTAGACGCGCATGGCACTGTAACGCTAGCTTCTTAATACGATCTGACTGACTCTGATCCTTTTTCTCATAGTCGTCACAAAGCTCGCTTTTAGCGGTATTTAAACGCAGGAAACGCAAGCCATCGCTCAGCTTGAGCTGAGTTTTCTCTGGTAATTGATGCTCGAAAGGATCACTGATGGAAACTAAGGTCACTGTGGATCGGCGCGAGATACGTCGCAGCTGCTGCTCTGCCTCTTGATCTAGGCCACGAAAATCACTCAATAAAATCACCTGACTGCCCGGCGACAACACTCTGCGTAAGCGTTTCCAACTTTGACTCAGGCTGGTATCGCCTTTATCGGCAAAATTTGGAACGTTCTGAGTCGCATCAGACAGTGATTTAATCAGCTGTAACACTTTTGACTTGCTGCGAGCCGGACGCAATTGCTGCTCATTACTAGCTTCCAGCAATACACCGCCAACACGATCACCATCCAACCAACTCTTCCAAGCTAGCAGGCTGGCAAGCTCAGACATCACTACCGATTTAAACTGGCCTCGCGTGGCAAAAAACATGCCGGGGCGCAAATCACACCACAACAATACTGGCCGTTCGCGTTCTTCTTCAAACAATTTGGTATGAGGCTCACCGGTACGCGCAGTCACTTTCCAATCCATACTGCGAATATCATCGCCAGGACTGTAAGGGCGGGACTCGGCAAATTCCATACCGCGTCCAAGCTGTCGAACCTGATGGTTACCCGCCTGTTTAGTGGCTTTGCGATAGCGACTAACTTGCTGCAAAAGACGCGCAGACTGCTGCTGAGCTAACAGACTATCGAGGGAACTATAGACCAAGCCCTCACCTGCTGACCTTTGAACTGAATGTGTGGACGTCGTCATTATTAAGGAACAGCTACCAAACTCAGTAAATCATCAATTACCTGATCACTGGTTTTACCGCTGGCCTCGCCTTCAAAGCTTAACAAAATACGATGTCTCAGCACTTCATGAGCGATAGCTTGAACATCATCCGGCCCAACATAGTCACGACCTAGCAGCCAAGCATGTGCTCGTGCGCAGCGATCAAGCGCCATCGTCGCACGTGGACTTGCACCGAATGCAATGACACTAGCAAGCTCGGGACTGTAAGCCTCTGGTTTACGACTCGCCATTACCAGCTGTAGTAAATACTCTTCAACACTATCGGCCATGTACAACTGCATGACTTGTTGACGCGCTTCTCTAATATCATCTTTACTGATTAATACTTCAGGCTCGCTCACTTCATGCCGGATATCTTGCAAAGCTTCAGCGCGATTAAGTTTTAAAATTTCTTTTTCAGCCGCAAGATCTGGATAACCCACTCTGACGTGCATCAAGAAGCGGTCGAGCTGCGCTTCGGGCAGATTGTATGTGCCCTCTTGCTCAATCGGATTTTGCGTGGCCATTACCATGAACGGTTCAGCCAACTTATAAGTTACACCCGCAACCGTGATTTGTCGCTCAGCCATCGCCTCTAACAGCGCCGATTGCACCTTAGCAGGCGCGCGATTAATCTCATCGGCCAGCACCATATTGTGAAATAGCGGGCCTTTGCGGAATTGAAAGTCACCGGTTTGCGGCTGAAAAATTTCAGTACCGGTAATGTCAGCAGGCAGTAAATCTGGGGTGAATTGCACTCGATGAAAATCACCTTCGATAGCTTGACTCAGCACTTGAACCGCGCGGGTCTTGGCTAAGCCCGGCGCGCCTTCGACCAATAAATGGCCATCAGCTAGCAACGCAACCAGCAAGCGATTGACTAGGTCTGCCTGACCAATAATTTTCCCACTGACGTAATTCTGTAGCTTGTCAAATTGTTCTTTCTGCTGCATGCTGCCGTTCCAAATTTGTTATTGTAGTAGCGGATATCTCGATTATCTAGTATGCAGATATCATGAAGATTTCACGGTTTGATATGGTAACAGATCAGCCTGATTTCAAGGTAATTTCTGAGCGTTAAGGATTCTTAATCATGACCATAAAATCAATTATTGAGCAAAAACTGGAAGAAACATTCAAGCCTGAGTTTCTTGAAGTAGTGAACGAAAGCTTTATGCACAATGTGCCTGAGGGTTCGGAATCACATTTTAAAGTGACTGTTGTCTCTAATAAATTCGCGGAGAAGCGCTTAATCGCTCGGCACCGCCACATTAACCAGACCTTAGCTGATGAATTAAAAACCATTCATGCGTTAGCTATTCACACGCTAACACCTGAGGAGTATTTTGCTAAAGCTGGCAAAATCGCAGATTCCCCAGAATGCTTAGGCGGCGGAAAGTAAAGCAAATATCTGTTTTATTTCATTGTGCTATGCATAAAAATTAATGCATAATCTCGCCCCTTTTCTCCAATCAAAATAAATATTATGTGGTTTAAAAATCTCTACCTCTACCAGTTTGAAAAAGAATTTGAGCAAGACGCTGACACACTTCACGAAGCGCTAAGCAAGAAGCCTTTCATTGATTGCTCGGCTACTCAACGCGAGAGCATGGGATGGGTGCCGCCACTGGGTAAGAAGTCTGAAGCCTATGCGCACGCGGTTAATAACTTCATTTTATTAACCATGGCGCGTCAGGAACGGATGTTACCAGCGTCTGTGGTTCGAGAGGAACTACAGGAGCGCGTCACAGAGATTCAAGAACGTGAAAGCCGCAAAGTGGGCAGCAAAGAGAAAAAAGAACTGACCGAACGTATTGAAGATGAATTGCTTCCTCGGGCGTTCACTCGCAACTCAAAGCTTGACGCTTGGATTGATTTGAAAGGCGGCTGGTTAGTCATTAACACATCCTCTTCGACTCGCGCTGAAACGTTTGCAACAGAACTGCGCAAAGCGATTGGTAGCCTGCCTGCTGTTCCGCCAAAAACGGAAGCGGTTAGCCCACTACTGACTCAATGGTTATTAGAGTACAAAGCACCTGAGCCGTTTGAAATTGGTGAAGAATGTGAGATGCAAAGCAGTGGTGACGATGCGGGTATTGTTGCATTTAGAAAGCATGAGCTGGGAACGGATGAAGTTAAAAGCAATATTGAGACGGGTAAAGTCGTATCAAAATTGGCTTTAATCTGGGATCGAAAAGTCAGCTTTGTCGTAGGTGATGACCTAGTCGTTAAGAAATTGAAGTTCCTTGATGTGCTAGAAGAAAAGATGAATGAGGAAGACCCCCAGTCTCATGAAGAGCGGATGGATATTGAGTTTACGTTGATGACAGGCGAGCTATCTAAGCTTATTCCTGACCTGAATAAACAATTCAATAGCAAAGAGTAATTTCTCTCTTTAACAGTTGCGACAAACACAAAAAGCTGAGTTGATACTCGGCTTTTTGCTGGGCAGTTCATATGATGTTGATACACACAAACTACCCTTGATGGGTAGTAGACTCATAGCCCATGATTAAGCAGACACTTGAGCCTTCTCCGGCTCTATACCAAGCTTCTGAAACAGCATCTGATCTTGATTCTCATCAGGATTATCAGTGGTCAACAAACGGTCACCATAGAACATAGAGTTAGCTCCCGCAAAGAAGCACAACGCCTGTGTTTGCTCATTCATCTCGGTACGACCCGCCGATAAACGAACATAAGACTTAGGCATCATTATTCTAGCCACAGCAACGGTTCTAATAAACTCAAACGCATCAAGTTTATCGATTCCATCCAGAGGCGTGCCTTTAACCTGAACCAAGTCATTGATTGGCACAGAACCTGGGTGCTCAGGAAGATTAGCCAACTGCTGCAATAAGCGTGCACGATCACGGCGCGTCTCACCCATACCAAGAATTCCGCCAGAGCAGACATTGATACCAGCATCACGGACATGCGCTAAAGTATCAATGCGATCTTGATAAGTTCTGGTCGTGATAACACTTCCGTAGAACTCAGGTGATGTATCAAGGTTATGATTGTAGTAATCCAGCCCCGCATCTTTCAAGCGGCTAGCCTGCTCCTGCTTAAGCATACCAAGCGTTACGCAAGTTTCCATTCCCATTGCTTTAACCTCAGTCACCATATCGATAACCTTGTCCAAGCTTTTATCCGTAGGGTTACGCCATGCAGCGCCCATGCAGAAACGTGTCGCACCGTTAGCTTTAGCATCAGCTGCTGCGCTCTTAACCGTCTCAAGTTCTAGCAAGCGCTCTTTCTCTAAGCCAGTGTCATTTATCGCGCTCTGTGAGCAATAGGAGCAGTCCTCTGGACAAGCACCTGTCTTGATACTAAGCAAAGTACTAATCTGTACTTCATTGACTTTAAAATTTTCACGATGCAACTGGTGGGCACGAAACATCAGATCATTAAAAGGAAGTCCAAATAAGACCTCTACTTCATCGATTGACCAATCAGTACGTAATTCACTCATGTTTATTCCCTCAGACAGTTACAGACAAATTAATTAGCTTAAAAAGTTACAGGCATAAAAAAAGCCGAGATTATACTCGGCTTTTTAAGATCAATCAGAAGTTTATGCTTCTTCAGGTCTATCAACAAACTCAATGTAAGCCATTGGAGCGTTGTCACCTGCTCGGAAACCGCACTTGATGATACGTAAGTAACCACCAGGGCGAGTAGAGTAACGTGGACCTAGCTCATTGAACAATATACCAACCGTTGCATCATCACGCAGTCTTGCAAACGCAATACGACGGTTATGTACTGAGTCAGTCTTCGAACGTGTGACTAGTGGCTCAACAACTCTACGTAGTTCTTTTGCCTTAGCAACAGTAGTTTTGATACCACCATTAAGAATTACTGCGTTAGAGAGACTTTGTAGTGTCGCCTTACGGTGACTACTGTTACGGCTTAATTGACGGCCAATTTTACGATGACGCATTTTCTACACCTTACTAATTCTGAACTATGCCTAGCGGCAATTATTTATCGATTGTCGATGGCGGCCAGTTTTCAAGCCGAGCACCCAACGTTAGACCGTGAGATGCCAATACATCCTTAATCTCAGTCAAAGACTTCTTACCTAAGTTAGGCGTCTTCAACAGCTCGTTTTCTGTTTTCTGAACCAAATCACCGATGTAATAGACCTGCTCTGCTTTCAGGCAGTTAGCTGAACGAACCGTCAGCTCAAGATCATCTACAGGGCGCAATAGCACAGGATCAACTTCTGGCTCTGGCTCAACATCTGGCTCTGGCTCAGCAATCGTTAGATCGAAGAACACAGCAAGTTGCTCATGCAAGATAGTTGCAGCACGGCTGATAGCTTCCTGAGGACCTACAGATCCGTCAGTCTCAAGCTCGATAATCAGCTTATCCATGTCAGTACGCTGCTCTACGCGCGCACTATCTACGCTGTAGGCAACTCTGATGACAGGACTAAAACTAGCATCGAGTACTAATGTACCTAATGGCAACTCTTCTGCATCTGGTCCGCGACGTACACTGGCAGGCTGATAACCACGGCCACGCGCAATTGTAATACTCATATCCAACTCAACGTCAGATGTGATGTTAGCAATCACGTGATCAGGATCAATAAGCTCGACATCATGATCAAGTCTTATATCAGCAGCTGTCACTGGACCAGGGCCACGCTTACGTAGATCCAAAGTAACACTGTCTTTTTCATTCAGGCGTACAGAAAGGTCTTTAAGATTCAGAAGAATCTCAACAACATCTTCTTTAACGCCTTCAATCGCTGTGTATTCATGATCAACACCAGCAATTTTAACTTCAGTAACGGCACAGCCTGAAATGGATGACAAAAGAATTCTGCGCAGTGCATTACCTAATGTATGACCAAAACCACGCTCAAGAGGCTCCAAAACAATCTTAGAGGTTCTTCCGTTGACTTCACTAACCTGAATATTACGAGGTTTGAGTAAATCTGTTGCAGTAGACACTATAACAATTCCTCTTTAATTTCTAAGTAACAAAACGAAACTAGATTGGCTGCAATAAATTGCAGCCGGATATTCGTTAATAAATTACTTAGAGTAAAGTTCAACGATCAAAGATTCATTAATCTCTGAAGAAAGCTCATCACGCTCTGGTACAGATTTAAAAGTTGCTTCTAATTTCTTAGCGTCAACTTCAACCCATCCAACAATACCCATTTGCTCAGCAACAGCCATTGCATCTTGGATGCGAGTTTGCTTTTTAGCTTTCTCACGAACAGAAACAATATCGCCTGCTTTCACTTGGTATGAAGGAATGTTCACTAAAGAACCATTAACCATCATTGACTTATGACTTACTAACTGACGAGCTTCTGCTCGTGTAGATGCATAACCCATGCGATAAACAACATTATCAAGGCGACATTCAAGTAGCTGCAACAAGTTCTCACCTGTAGAGCCTTTCTGGCTTGCGGCCTTTTTGAAGTAATTACGAAATTGCTTTTCAAGCACGCCGTAAGAACGCTTAACTTTTTGCTTTTCACGTAGCTGCGAACCGTAGTCAGACAAACGTGTACGGCGTTCAGCGTGAACACCTGGAATCTTATCAAGTTTACACTTACCTTCTAAAGAACGACCACGTCCCTTCAAAAATAAGTCTGTACCTTCACGACGCATGAGCTTGCACTTAGCTCCAATATATCTAGCCATAATCTATCTCCTGTAAACTGCGACTAAACGCGACGTTTCTTTGGTGGACGGCAACCATTATGTGGAATGGGAGTAACATCCATAATCTGTGTGATTTTATAACCGATGTTATTGAGTGCGCGAACAGCAGACTCACGGCCAGGTCCAGGACCTTTAACCATCACATCAAGATTTTTCAAACCATATTCTTTCGCAGCTTCTCCAGCTCGCTCGGCAGCAACCTGTGCAGCAAACGGGGTACTTTTGCGAGAACCGCGGAAACCAGATCCACCAGCAGTTGCCCATGAAAGAGCGTTGCCTTGGCGATCAGTAATCGTGATAATAGTGTTATTAAAAGACGCATGAACGTGAGCAATACCATCGCTTACGGACTTTTTGACTTTTTTACGCGCTTTTGTAGCTTTAGCCATGTTTCAATTCCTGTCGTCGGTTACTTACGTATAGGCTTACGAGGGCCTTTACGAGTACGTGCATTTGTCTTAGTACGTTGTCCACGCAGCGGTAAACCACGACGATGACGAATACCACGATAGCAACCAAGATCCATCAAACGCTTGATGTTCATCGAAACATCTCGACGAAGGTCACCTTCAACAGTGAACTTGCCGATTTCGGCACGAATAAGCTCGACCTCTTCCTCGGTCAAGTCGCGAATTTTTGTACTTGCTACAACTTTTGCTGCATCACATACATCCTGTGAACGCGAACGTCCTATGCCGTATATCGAAGTTAAAGCGATTACAACATGTTTATTAACAGGGATATTAATTCCCGCTATTCGAGCCATTTACCTATCTCCAGGCAGTCAAGAGGCGGGGACTTTACCCCATCCTTTGACGTTAATCAATACAAGCGAAAAAAAACTTCTATACACAAAACAGTATATGAGTGGCTTTCTTCCTACCTAGTGTTATCTAGCCTTGTCGCTGCTTATGTCTTGGGTCAGTGCAAATAATTCTTACAACACCTTTGCGCTTTACAACGCGACAATTACGACACATTTTCTTTACTGAAGCACGTACCTTCATTTCACTATCCTCTTACAAATACTATCAACTGGTACGCGGCTTATTCTTGCCACCAGACTTAAAATTAGCTTTTTTCATCAAGCCTTCATACTGGGTCGACATCATGTGACCTTGTACCTGAGCTAAGAAGTCCATTACTACAACAACGATAATCAATAGCGATGTACCACCAAAGTAGAAAGGAACACCCCAACCGTAGATTAGGAATTCAGGAAGCAGACAGACCGACGTTATGTAGATTGCACCTACTGCCGTTAGCCGCGTCATTACCCCATCAATATATTTAGCTGTTTCACGCCCCGGACGTATTCCAGGAATAAATGCCCCAGCTTTCTTCAAGTTATCTGCTGTTTCGCGAGAGTTAAACACTAACGCTGTATAAAAGAAGGTGAAGAATATAATTGCTAATGCATAAAACAATATGTAAAGCGGCTGCCCTGGCTGAAGCTTGGTAACAATAGCCTGCATCCACTCCATCCCTTCACCTCTGGACAACCATGTACCCATAGTAGACGGGAACAAAATAATACTAGATGCAAAGATTGGCGGAATTACACCAGCCATGTTTAACTTCAATGGCAGATGGCTTGATTGCCCCATCGCCATCTTTCGACCTTGCTGACGGTTTGCATAGTTAACTGTGATGCGTCGCTGAGCACGCTCAACAAATACAACAAACGCAGTTACCAACACAGCCATCGCAAGCAATATAATTACAAACTCAGGTCGCAGCTCACCGTTGCGTGCTAACTCTAACGTTCCACCGATCGCACTGGGCAAACCAGCGACAATTCCGGCGAATATAATTAGAGAGATACCGTTACCGATACCACGCTCAGTAATTTGCTCACCCAACCACATTAAGAATAATGTACCTGTTACCAGAGAAATAACTGTCGTAATGATAAATCCAGTCCCAGGATTCAAAGCAATAGTTTGGCCACCACCTAAGTCTTGACCACCTAACGCTATTGCTATACCAAAACTTTGAAACAGTGCTAAACCAACCGTACCGTAACGAGTGTATTGAGTAATCTTACGTTTACCCGCCTCACCCTCTTTCTTTAACTGCTCTAGCGCTGGTACTACTGTTGTCATCAACTGGACAATAATCGATGCCGAAATATACGGCATAATACCCAACGCAAACAAACTCAAGCGCTGTAAAGCACCACCAGAAAACATGTTAAAAACACCAAGTATGGTGCCACTATTCTGATCAAAGAACTGCTGCATAGCAACAGGATTAACCCCAGGAATAGGTATAAAAGTACCAATTCGGTAAACTATCAGAGCGAAAAAAACAAAGAGTAATCTTTGTTTTATTTCGGCTGAACTGCTCATACCACTGAGCATACTTGTAGGATTCTGACGTGCCACAGAGAAATCTCCGGTTATGCTTCGATTTTGCCCCCGGCAGCTTCAATGGCTTGTTGTGCGCCCTTGGTAGCACCGATACCCTTAAGTGTTACAGCTTCTTTTATCTCACCTGACAAGATAACTTTAGCAAATCGAATATTCTTATTAACAATATTAGCCGCCTTTAGAACATCTATATCGATGACATCAGCTTCAATACCCGCGAGCTCATTCAATCTGATCTCAGTCGTTACACGTGACTTACGCGACGTGAAACCAACTTTTGGCAAACGACGCTGTAATGGCATCTGTCCACCTTCAAAACCTGTCTTGTGGAAACCACCAGAGCGAGACTTCTGCCCTTTGTGTCCACGGCCAGCCGTCTTACCGTTACCACAACCGATACCACGTCCGACGCGCTTACGATCCTTAGTGCTACCTTCTGCAGGGCTAAGTGTATTAAGTCTCATGACTATGCTTCCTCAACTTTAACCATGTACGAGATCTTATTGATCATGCCACGGTTTTCAGGCGTATCGATAACTGTCACTGACTTATGCATTTTACGAATGCCTAAGCCATGTGCGCAGTCAATATGTGACTTCAGACGGCCATACATGCTCTTGACCAATGTCACTTTCACTGATTTTTCAATAGCCATGATTAACCCTTAATCTCTTCAACAGACTTACCGCGCTTTGCAGCAATCATTGCAGGTGAGTTCATTTCAGCCAAACCCTTAATAGTAGCGCGAACTACATTAATTGGATTTCTTGAACCAACACATTTAGCCAGTACGTCTTTAACGCCAACTACTTCAAATACTGCGCGCATTGCACCACCAGCGATGATACCCGTACCATCAGAAGCTGGCTTCATGAACACATGAGCCGCACCGTGCCTTGCATTAATTGGGTACTGAAGCGTGCCATCTACCAATGGAACAGTAACCATAGACTTTCTGGCTTTCTCCATTGCTTTTTGGATTGCTACCGGCACTTCACGTGCTTTACCATACCCAAAACCGATTCTACCTTCGCCATCACCCACTACAGTTAGTGCAGTAAAACCAAATACACGACCACCCTTCACTACTTTAGCAACACGGTTTACGTGGATGAGTTTTTCCTGCAAACCATCTGCAGCTAAATCATTATTATCTTGCTTAGCCATTAATGGTCACCTTAAAACTGAAGTCCGGCTTCACGCGCAGCATCTGCTAGCGCCTTGATACGGCCGTGATATTTAAAACCAGAGCGATCGAATGCAACAGCTTCAACCCCTTTCTCTTTTGCACGTTCTGCAACCAGTTTACCGACTGCTATAGCAGCGTCAGAATTACCAGTAAAAGCCAAATCTTTGCTAACTGCGCTTTCAAGAGTAGAAGCACTAGCTAGCACTTCATTAGTCTCTGCAGCAATTACCTGAGCATAGATATGGCGAGAAGAACGATGGACTGACAACCGATCTACGCGCAACTCACGCATCTTTGAGCGACTACGTTTACCGCGACGAATACGAGCATCTTTCTTGTTCATCACAAACCTCTGTTACTTTTTCTTCGCTTCTTTACGAACAATATGCTCGCCAGCGTACTTAACACCCTTGCCTTTATAAGGCTCTGGCGGACGATATGCGCGAATATTCGCAGCTACTTGACCTAACACCTGCTTATCAACACCCCTGAGAACAATCTCAGTTTGTGATGGTAATTCAGCAGTCACACCTTCTGGAAGTTCGTGAACAACCGGATGTGAAAAACCTAGTGATAGATTAAGTTTTTTGCCTTGAAGCTGAGCACGATAACCAACACCGACTAACTCAAGCTTTCGCTCAAAACCTTCCGTAACGCCCTGTACCATGTTACTCACGAGTGAGCGCATCGTACCAGCCATTGCCCAAGCTGAGTCATTAGCACCTTCTGCCGGAGCAAAAGTAACCGTACCATTATCGACAGCAACCTGAACTGTGTTATGAACAGTGTACTCAAAAGAGCCTTTGGCACCTTTGATTCCAACTGTTTGTCCGTCGACTTTGAAGTCAACACCAGCGGGCAATGCCACTGGATTTTTAGCTATTCTTGACATGTATAAGGCCTACTTATTCTACAGAACAGATGACTTCGCCACCGAAGCCAGCAGCCTTAGCCGCAAAACTGCTCATGACACCCTTAGAGGTAGACACTATTGCAATACCTAGGCCACCCATAACTTCTGGAAGCTCATCTTTACCTTTAAAGATACGCAAACCAGGACGACTAAGACGTTTGATCTTAGCAATAACAGGCTTACCTTGGTAATACTTTAGCTCAACAGTTGTCGTTGGCTTACCGTCCGTTTCTCCTTCGGAGTAACTAGATACGTAACCTTCGCTTACCAACACTGCTAGTATCGACTTCTTCATCTTTGACGACGGGAAAGTAACAGTACTATGACTTGCTCGTTGGCCATTGCGAATACGCGTTAACATATCGGCGATTGGATCACTCATACTCATAATATTATTCCTTACCAGCTGGCTTTAGACGCGCCTGGAACATCACCACGCATAACAGCTTCTCTAAGCTGAACACGTGACAAACCAAACTTGCGATAAACACCGTGAGGACGACCAGTCAACACACAACGACGACGTTGGCGAGCTGGGCTACTATTTCTTGGCAATTTCTGCAAACTGTCAACCGCAGCCATAACTTCTTCATAGCTGCTGGTTGGCTTAGCGATAATTACTTTTAATGCAGCACGTTTTTCTGCATATTGCGCTACTAGTTTAGTGCGCTTAGCTTCACGTGCAATCATTGATTTCTTAGCCATTGCTTAAAAACCTCTTATTTCTTGAAGGGGAACTTGAAAGCATCAAGTAATGCTTTGCCTTCTTCGTTAGTCTTAGCTGTCGTTGCAATAGCAATGTCCAGCCCCCTTATAGCATCAATCTTATCGTAATCAATTTCCGGGAAAATGATTTGCTCTTTAAAGCCAAGATTGTAATTACCACGACCGTCAAATGAACGTGGATTCAAACCACGAAAATCACGTACACGAGGAATTGAAACGGTAATTAAACGATCTAAGAATTCATACATCTTTTCACGACGTAACGTAACCATGCAACCAATAGGCCAATTGTCACGAATTTTGAATCCCGCAATTGACTTACGAGACAATGTTACTACTGGCTTTTGACCAGCAATCAACGTCATATCTTCAACTGCTTTCTCAATGATTTTTTTGTCGCCAACTGCTTCACCTAAACCCATGTTCAATGTGATATGAGTTATTTTGGGTACTTCCATCACATTTTTCAGATTCAGTGTTTTTTGCAACTCGCCAACAAGCGTATTTCTGTAGTGTTCTTGTAATCTAGCCATGGTGAATACCTTACGCGCCTACAATTTCGCCATTAGACTTAAAGAAGCGAACCTTCTTACCATCTTCTGACTCTTTAATACCAACACGGTCGCCCTTGCCAGTCGCTGGATTAACCAGCATCACATTAGAAATATCAAGTGGCATATCCTTTTCGATAATGCCACCTGTAACACCTGCATTAGGGTTACCTTTCTGATGCTTCTTAGCAGTATTCACGCCTTGAACCAATACTTTACCATTAGGCATAAACTGAGTAATTGTGCTGCGTCGACCTTTGTCCTTGCCTGCAATTATTACTACTTCATCGCCTTTGTTTAATTTATTCATTATATATAATCCGCCTTACAATACTTCTGGAGCAAGAGAGATAATCTTCATGAAGTTTTTTGCTCTCAACTCACGAGTAACAGGGCCGAAAATACGGGTTCCCATTGGCTCATTCTTTGAGTTAAGTAAAACTGCAGAATTATTATCGAAGCGAATTAAAGACCCATCTCTGCGTCTTACACCAGTAGCAGTTCTTACAACCACTGCACTGTAAACATCACCTTTCTTAACTTTACCGCGAGGAATCGCTTCCTGGATACTGACTTTGATGATGTCGCCGATTGCCGCGTAACGACGATGGGATCCACCTAGCACCTTTATGCACTTGACTCTGCGGGCACCACTATTATCTGCCACTTGTAGAACAGTTTGCATCTGAATCATGATTGACTTCCGATTTCAGGGTTTATTCAAATTGAAGATTCTAATTAAGAACCGTCAACTACTTTAATTAAAGACCAGGACTTAGTCTTTGAAAGAGGGCGACACTGTTGAAATATTACAGTATCACCCGTCTTACAAACATTAGCTTCATCATGGACATGGTACTTAGTCGAACGACGAATGTACTTACCATAAATTGGGTGACGAACTTTACGCTCAGTCATAACCGTAATGGTCTTATCCATCTTGTCACTAACAACCAAACCTTGAAGGGTACTGGCTACTTTTACGTCCGCAGTTGCATCAACCGCTTGTGCTTCTACTTCACTCATATCTACTTACCTGCCTTCATTTCGGCTAAGATAGTCTTAATGCGGGCAATCTTGCGACGCGCTAGTTTCATATCTGTTGGACGAGCAAGCTGGCCAGTAGCACGTTGCATACGTAGAGCAAACTGCTCCTTAAGTGTACCTAGCAACTCTTCGTTGAGCTCCTCAGCACTTTTACCGCGTAATTCACTTGCTTTCATCACATCACCTGCCGTGTAACAAATGTAGTTTTCATCGGAAGCTTAGCTGCTGCAAGCGCGAACGCCTCACGTGCTAGCTCTTCAGAAACGCCTTCCATTTCATATAACATACGACCTGGCTGAATCTGGCAAACCCAGTACTCAACATTACCCTTACCTTTACCCATTCGAACTTCTAATGGTTTGCTAGTAATTGGCTTATCAGGAAATACACGAATCCAAATCTTTCCGCCACGCTTTATGTGACGTGTCATTGCACGACGAGCTGATTCAATTTGGCGGGCCGTTAATCTTCCACGGTCTACGGCCTTGAGTCCATACTCACCGAAACTTACTTTACTACCGGTAACAGCAAGACCGCGATTGCGACCTTTAAACTGTTTGCGGAACTTTGTTCTTTTAGGCTGTAACATTTCTGACCTCTACTTTACTTTTTCTTGCCGTTTTTCTGGCTAGAACTGGCTTGTTTTTGCTCGAGGTCAAAAACTTCGCCTTTATAGATCCAAACCTTTACACCAATTACACCGTAAGTAGTGTTAGCTCTAGACGCTGCATAATCTACATCTGCACGTAGTGTATGAAGTGGAACGCGACCCTCTCTGTACCACTCAGTACGAGCAATCTCAGCACCATTCAAACGACCAGCAACAGCAACTTTAATTCCCAATGCGCCTAGGCGCATTGCATTACTGACGGCACGTTTCATAGCGCGGCGGAACATTATACGACGTTCCAATTGATTTGAAATACTTTCCGCAACTAATTTCGCATCAAGCTCTGGCTTACGAATCTCTTCGATGTTGAGCTTCACGTTATTAGGATGGATATTCATCAAAGACGCCGTCGTCTGACGCAACTTCTCGATATCAGCTCCCTTCTGACCAATTACAACACCAGGACGAGCCGTGTGTATTGTAATAAAGGCCGACTTAGCTGGGCGCTCAATCTGAATACGACTAACTGATGCAGCTGCTAGCTTCTTTTCCAAGAATGCACGAACTTCTAAATCTTTATGAAGGAAAGCTGCGTACTCTTTGCCCTCTGCATACCACTTTGAACGCCAGTCTTGTGAAATACCAAGACGAATACCCGTAGGATTTACTTTTTGACCCATGACTTAAACCCCTGTATCGCCGACAAACAACGTGATGTGACTGGTACGCTTCAAAATCCTATCTGCACGCCCTTTTGCACGAGGCATAATGCGTTTCATTGTAGGACCTTGGTCAACGTAGACCTTGGTAATCTTCAACTCGTCGATATCAGCGCCTTCGTTGTGCTCGGCATTGGCAATGGCTGAGTTAAGGATCTTCTTGATGATTGTTGCACTCTTCTTAGGACTGAATGTTAACAACTCAAGCGCCTTCTCAACTGGCATGCCACGTACTTGATCTGCAACCAAGCGACATTTTTGAGGTGATATTCTTGCGAACTGTAATTTTGCTGCTACTTCCATGATTAATTACCTGACCTTCTTATCAGCAACATGACCGCGGAATAAGCGAGTCGGTGAGAATTCACCAAGCTTATGGCCAACCATATTTTCGTTAATCAAAACTGGCACATGCTGGCGTCCATTATGGACAGCAATTGTTAAACCAACCATGTCAGGCAAGATCATTGAACGTCTTGACCAAGTTTTAACAGGCTTACGGTCGTTATTCTTAACGGCCGTTAGTACTTTTGTCATCAAATGATGATCGACAAATGGACCTTTCTTTAGGGAACGTGGCACGTCAATTACCTCTTATTTCTGCGGCGTACGATTAGCTTATCCGTACTTTTGTTCTTACGAGTCTTGAAGCCCTTGGTAGGAGTTCCCCAAGGAGAAACAGGATGACGACCACCTGATGTTTTACCTTCACCACCACCATGTGGATGATCAATAGGATTCATTGCAACACCACGTACTGTTGGGCGAACACCCATGTGTCGTTTTGCACCTGCTTTACCAAGCTTACGCAGACCGTGCTCTTGATTACCAACTTCACCGATGGTTGCACGACATGCCGACAGCACTTTGCGCATCTCGCCAGAACGAAGACGTAATGTTGAGTAACGACCATCACGAGCAATCAGTTGCGCTGAAGTACCAGCACTACGTGCAAGCTGAGCACCTTTACCAGGCCTCATCTCAACACAGTGAATAACAGTACCAACTGGAATGTTTTTAATCTGCATGGTGTTACCAGGGGAGATAACAGCAGAGTCACCTGAGATGATTGCGGCACCAGCTGAAACACCTTTAGGTGCGATAATGTAACGTCGCTCACCATCTGCGTACTTTAGTAGCGCGATGTTAGCAGTACGGTTTGGATCGTACTCTAAACGCTCGACAACAGCAGGAACACCGTCTTTGTTACGTTTGAAATCGATAATACGATAATGCTGCTTGTGCCCGCCACCAATGTGTCGAGTCGTAATGCGACCGTTATTGTTACGGCCACCTGACTTGCTTTGACTTTCAAGCAATGCCTTGTGCGGCTTACCGGTGTGTAATTCTTTATTGACAACTCGAACCTGATGGCGACGCCCAGGTGAAGTTGGCTTCATTCTTACTAATGCCATGACTTATGCCTCTCCCTGAAGATCAATAGAACTGCCTTCAGCAAGCTTTACATAAGCTTTTTTCCAATCTTTTCGCTTACCGACACGCTTACCAGAAACTTTTGTCTTACCTTTTACTTTAACAGTGCGAACATCTTCCACTTTAACTTCAAATAGTTGCTCGACTGCTTTTTTAATCTCTAGCTTTGTCGCATCGATTGACACTTTAAAAGCTGTGCGATTAGCTTGCTCCGAAATATTAACTGTCTTCTCAGTAACATGCGGGCCGAATACGACCTGATAGATACGCTCTGGATTCATGACAACCACTCCTGAACCTTAGTTACAGCAGCGGTAGTGATCAAGACTTTATCATGACCTACCAAACTAACCGGATTCAATGCAGAAACACCTAACGCTTCGCAATAAGGGATATTACGTGATGACAAATATACGTTCTTATCATCATTATCCGTAACAATTAGAACATTGTTGCATTCTAGCGCTGCAAGCTTAGCGATCATAGCTTGAGTCTTAGGCGCTTCAATCGAAAACTCATCTACTATGATTAAACGGTCTTGACGAACTAGCTCTGAAAATATAGAGCGAATAGCCGCACGATACATTTTCTTATTTAACTTTTGAGAAAAGTCTCTTGGCTTAGCGGCAAATGTAACACCACCACTGCGCCAGATTGGACCTCTTGAAGTACCAGCACGAGCACGGCCCGTACCTTTTTGACGCCAAGGCTTTGCCCCACCACCACTAACTTCTGAACGTGTTTTTTGTGCCTTAGTCCCAGAACGGCCGCCTGCCATATAGGCTACTACCGCTTGGTGAACCAGTGCTTCATTGAAGTCTTTGGCAAACACTGCCTCATCAACTTTCAACGAACCACCATTGGTGATTTGTAATTCCATCTTCTATTAACCTTTTATAGCTGGCTTGACAATGACATTAGAGCCTTTAGCTCCAGGTATCGCGCCCTTAACCAACAGCAGATTTCTTTCAGCATCAACACGCATAATCTCAAGATTCTGAGTCGTGAGATTTACTGCGCCCATGTGACCTGCCATTTTCTTACCCTTAAATACACGACCCGGCGTTTGGTTTTGACCAATCGAACCCGGAGTACGGTGATTTATAGAGTTACCGTGAGTAGCGTCTTTACCAGCAAAGTTGTATCGTTTAAGCACACCAGCGAAACCTTTACCTTTGGTAACACCAGCAACGTCAACCATTTGACCTGCTTCAAAGACATCTACAGAAACACTTGAACCTAATTCATAGTCGGCAGGATCAATACGGATCTCACGACAAAATGAACCAGCTTCTACTTTTGCTTTAGCATAGTGACCAGAAAGCGCCTTATTAACACGCGATGCTTTCTTAGTACCAGCTAAAAGCTGAACAGCGTTGTATCCATCAGTTTCAACAGTCTTTACCTGAGAAACACGATTAGGTGTCACCTCAATTACTGTTACCGGAGTAGCAGAACCATCTTCACTAAAAACTCGGGTCATCCCAACTTTTTGACCCAGCAGACTGATTGCCATTTGGCACCTCTCTTACAAGACAACCCTTCAAAAGAGGCGCCTTCTAAACATAAAATTCGTTGGAAAAAACTGGCCCGACCAGTGGTCGAGCCAAGAAAGCGGTGAATTATGCCAGAACTACTGAAATTAATAAACAATAAAGTTCATATTTTTCTGAGGCACATTTCAAGCAAAAATCAGCAATGCTGAAGTTGCTTTATTACGCTTAAATCCAGGTTTAATTCAATTTAATCTGAACATCAACACCCGCTGCAAGATCCAGCTTCATTAGTGCATCAACCGTTCTTTCTGTTGGATCGACAATATCCATCAGACGCTTATGAGTACGAATCTCGTACTGATCGCGCGCGTCTTTGTTAACATGAGGTGACGTCAAGACTGTGAAACGTTCTTTGCGCGTAGGCAACGGGATTGGGCCCTTGACACGAGCACCAGTACGTTTAGCAGTTTCAACAATTTCGCTTGCAGAACGATCGATCAACTTGTGATCGAATGCTTTCAAACGAATACGGATTCTTTGATTAGACATATCTATTACTCTATAACCTTAGCCACGACGCCCGCACCGACTGTACGACCACCTTCCCGAATTGCGAAACGCAACCCATCATCCATTGCAATCGGATTAATTAGGGTGACAGTCATTTTGATATTGTCTCCCGGCATAACCATTTCAACTCCCTCCGGCAATTCACAAGCTCCCGTTACATCTGTAGTACGGAAATAGAATTGCGGACGGTAGTTAGAAAAGAATGGCGTATGACGACCACCCTCATCTTTTGACAGAACATAAATTTCTGCTTCGAACTTTGTATGCGGAGTAATTGAACCCTTCGCACATAATACTTGACCACGCTCAACATCTTCACGCTTAGTACCACGA
>Ga0209828_1000297_pt1 | contig 48619 bp, 45 predicted proteins | sample MaitaG_FD_187429 | JGI IMG/M metagenome (GOLD analysis project Ga0209828, IMG submission 187429) | Marine algal microbial communities from Maine, USA - Maine_Asex2 metaG (SPAdes) (version 2) | ecosystem: Host-associated > Algae > Red algae > Unclassified | place: Maine, USA | collected 2015-01-05
GACCTAAATCCTGTATTTCTAAAGCAACAGCAAGAATACATTACGAGCCCTATTGAACTTGAAAAGCCATTGGAAGATCCGGTATTTATTGGTCTTTCTTGCTATCACACGGCATCAATAAGTCCACGTTTATCCTACAGAGTATTTAGTGAGGATACTTGGAGTACTTGGGAATATTTTTATGCCTTGCATGAGTATGTCGCCTATCCAAGACACGCCTATGAAGCAAAAGCAATATTGGACCCAATAGATAAAATACAATTTAAATCCTCAACACCTATACAAGACGAATTAACGTATCGACTTTTTTATGCAGGAACAGACAGACAACAAATGGCTATGTCAACTACCAGAAATCTCAACTGCGTGCAGCCTGAATTTTGCGATAGAAGCTGCTGGTGCCCAACGTGTCCGATCGATGTGACGCCACAAATTACTGACCCAACTCATATTATTGTGCACCATTCAGCAGGTTTTAACGAGAGTAATGATTTTGCATCCGTCGTGGAATACTACTGGGATCTTCATGTCAATACGAATGGTTGGGATGATATCGGATACAACTGGTTGATAGATGCCAATGGCGTAATTTATCAAGGTAGACCTGATAATTTTCAAGGCGCACATTTTAGCTGTATAAATGAAAACACAGTTGGTATTTGTGTCATAGGAGATTTTACGAATACTACTCCTACGGATGAAGCTATAGAATCATTGACTCAGCTAATTGGCTTTGAAGCGAGCGATCATCAAATAGATGTACTAGATGCTTCCTATCATGAAACTGGCGATTTTATAACAGAAAATATTTCCGGCCATAGAGATGCTGGCGCTTCGGCAAATTCTTGTTCTTCTACGGTTTGTCCTGGAGATAGTTTTTATCCCTTACTTGGAGAGCTACGTGAGGCTGTGAGTGCCTTGGAATGCTATCAAGATGCGATCAGTAATGTGTTGGAAATCAGTGCTTTAGAATACAAAGTATATCCTAGTCCATTCAGAAATATGCTGTACATTAACTCCGTTAGTAATCCGACTGAAAATTTAGAGTTAATTTCAAGTGCTGGGATTGTTACAATGAAATTGAAGATCAATCAGGTTAATAATACAAGTCAGGTGGAGCCTGGAATATATTTTATTCGACAAGGCTCCGACTATATAGGAAAGACCATAAAGTACTGATCTCTACTTTAACTTAAAATCAACTGTAATCGTGCCACATTGTTCGGAAACACTACTCGCTGTAAACGTATATTTGGCTGCACTCTTCTTTGCTAGGCTCACCAGATAATCATCGGTTGTTGTAGATCCGCGTTGGGTAAACTTCGTACTGATTACTTTTCCAGCAGCATTCACACACACCTTTATAACTACCTTTCCTTGCTTCTGTGAAGTATCAGAGATTTTCGGTTCGTTCAGAATACCTCTACCACCGAGTCCTCCTCCTACTCTACCTGATCCTTTCCCTAATCCTTCCAATGCAGATGCATCTGGATCGCCGTTAGGGTCTCCTTTGGAATCGTTTGAATTATTATTACCTGCAGATCCTCCTGAAGAAAATAGATCTGAAAATTTCGATTTTGCATTACTGTATTTAGCCTCTTCTTCAGCCTTTGCTTTGGCTTCTGCGTCTGCTTTTGCTTTGGCGTCTGCAATAGCTTTTGCTTTTGCATCTGCTTTGGCTTTTGCCTCGGCATCAGCTTTCGCTTTTTCTTTTGCTTCTGCCGCAGCTTTCGCTTTGGCTTCTGCTGCTTTTTTTGCAATTGCTGGATCGACTTTTACTTCTTTACTCACAGCTGCTTTGACTTTGGAGTCAGACTTTTTATCGATTGTTTTAGTCGTGGCTGTTTTTGTAGGTTTTGCTTTTTCATTTTTAGCAGGAGCTACTTTCTTTTCAATTTTAGGTTTGGTCTCCTTGGTCTTGGTGGGTTCCGCTTTCTTTTCTTTCACCTCTTCCCTTTTGTCAGCAGCTACCATTGCGCTTTTGCTTGAATTTCCTCCGTCTGGTATACCAAATGAAACGAGCACACCAGCTTGTTTATCTAAAGGTGGATACTCTTTACTCACTAACCATGGTATAAGACAGAGTAAGAGTAAAATCGTGTGCAATACAAATGAAATTAGAAAGCCTTTCTTTCTGTTTTCTTTTTCTTCAATATCTTGGTATACAATATCCATACAAAAGCAATTTTTATTAATTGACTCAGGTAGGTTTTGGTTTAAATTGTGCGTCTTAAGAATTATCTGGGATCCGTCAAAGTCCCATTCAATCCATGTCTGGCAACCATATCTAAAATCGCGACGACTTTTCTGTTTGGTGCTTTCGGATCCGGTGTTATAACAATCGGTGACTTCCTATCGTTCCTTTTTAACTCTATAACTTTCTTCTCCATTCCGGACAAGGATACTTTATTCCCGTTAAAAAAGTATGTTCCACTTTGCTCTATTGTGATAACCGTAGGTCTGGAATCTGTAATAGTATTACTATTTGATTTTCCAGGAAGTTTTAAGTTTAATGCATTCGGAATAATGAGAGAAGAGGTCAACATAAAGAAAATGAGCAATAGGAATATGATGTCCGTTAGGGAGGACATACTAAATTCTGCGCTTACTTTACTTTTTTTCTTCAGTCCCATTACTTTCTTGGTTGTGTTGCAATGATTGCTTTGAGTCCTAAGCTCGCCGCTATTTTCATTACCTCATGTATTTTTGTCCAGTGCACATCTTGTTCTGCAACAATCGTTACCGTGGCATTTTCTTTGTTCGACTGCTTTCTCACTTCCTTCTGTACACTTGATTTCAACGAACCCATGCTTGCTTTCTTGCCATTAAATGTTACAGAGCCGTTTTCCAGTAACATTACAGTCATATCAGTAGGTGCCACAGTCTTACTATCTGACTGGGGAAGCTCAATGTTTATTTGAACCATAGATGAGGTCAACATGAAAAATATCAATAACAGAAAAATAATATCCGTTAAAGAAGACATACTAAACTCAGCACTTACTTTGTTTCTACGTTTCATTTAAAATTATGCAGTAGGTTCTTGAAGCATATCCATAAACTCCGTTGCAGTTCTTTCCATTTTGAAAACTACTTTATCTACATTCGCAACTAATACATTATATCCTATAAACGCAAGAATACCAACAAATAGTCCTCCTGCTGTTGTAAATAGGGCCTGATAAATACCCCCAGCTAACACTGTAGGTGTAACATTATCTTCAGCTGACATCTTATAAAAGGCAATAATCATCCCTGTTACAGTTCCAAAGAAACCAATCATTGGTGCCGCTCCAGCAATACTAGCTAAGGTTGAAAGATTTTTTTCTAATTTAAAAACTTCAAGATTTCCTACGTTTTCTATGGATGCATTAATGTCTCTAAGAGGTTTTCCAATACGTTGAATTCCCTTTTCGATCATTCTAGCATATGGAGAATTGACATTTCTGCAAATTGCTTTGGCTCCTTCTAAGTTTCCTGCCGCTACTGAAGCTCTAATATTATTTAAAAAAGTCTCATCTACCTTTCCTGCTTTTTTAATAGACGTCCATCTTTCCATAAAGATGTACAGAGCAAGTACCGAAAGAACAAATAAAATTGCCACGATACTCAATCCCATTATATTACCGAGTTCACCATCCCCATAGAGGATTTTAAACACATTTACTTTCTCCTCCGTGTCTTCGGCTTTTTGAAATAAAAATATACCTAAATTAATCATGTGGTTTGAGTTAAGATTTAGCTATAACGTTTTGCTAGATTGAATAATTATTAAAAAACATCTAAAGTTACTGATATTCTAAACATATTACAAAAATTCTTCATGTGTTTAGCGTTTTATAGAATTGGTAACATATTTAAAAGCATATATCTGAAATTTAAATATATATTGGTTTTCTTTGCAACTTAATAGTGAAAAATGGCTAAAATACTAATAAACGACGGGATACATCCTTCAGGAAAACAACGATTAATCAACGCAGGACACACCGTTGAGGATATTAAAATCGTTCAAGAAGAATTAATTAATAGATTAAATGATTACGATGCTATATGCGTCCGTTCCGCAACTAAAGTGCGTGAGGATCTTATAAAAGCATGTCCTAATCTCAAGGTTATAGGAAGAGGGGGCGTTGGTTTGGATAATATTGATGTGACGTATGCGCGTGCAAATGGTGTGTCAGTTATAAATACACCCGCGGCATCTTCAAGATCTGTGGCAGAACTTGCTATGGCGCATTTGCTCTCTGTTGCACGTTTTCTATATAAGTCTAATAGAAATATGCCGACGGATGGTGATTCCGAATTTAGCACATTGAAGAAGTCTTTTGCTAAAGGTTTTGAATTGGAAGGTAAAAAACTTGGTATCATTGGTTTCGGGCGAATTGGCCAAGAGACAGCAAAATGTGCTTTGGGTATGGGAATGGAGGTATTACCTGTAGATCCTGTTCTTTCCTCTACTGTTTTGGAATTGAAGATTGCTGGTCAGACAATAACGGTTGACCAGAAAATCTTTAGTTTCGAGGATATGTTGCAAAACTCTGATGCAATATCATTGCATATTCCTTTTACGGGTAATGCTGTATTAGGAGAACGTGAATTTGCCCTGATGAAAAAAGGAGCAATTCTTATAAACGCATCACGCGGTGGCACTGTGGATGAAAAAGCAATGTTAGCATCTTTAGACAATGGAACACTTGCGGCAGCTGGGCTTGATGTTTTCGAAAACGAACCTACGCCTAAAAAAGAAATCATTTCTCATCCTAATATTTCACTTACACCTCATATTGGAGCATCTACAAGCGAGGCACAAGAAAAAATTGGATTAGAACTTGCGGATCAGTTAATCGAATTACTTAACAGTTAGATTAAGAAGCTCAACATCGAAACCCAAAACTTCATGGGGACCCACTATATTTGCAAAGCCTCCCTCTCCATACGCTAAATGGGAAGGTAATAACAACATTGCATGCGTTCCCGGATTCATGAAACTCATTGCTTCATTCCAACCGGCTACCATCATACCTGTTTTGAATGAAATGGGTCTGTTTCTAGAATAACTAGAGTCAAAGATGCTTCCGTTTAAGAAATATCCTCGATAGTTTGCTTTTGCCGGTTGTCCATTTACGTAATTCGGACCCTTCCCTTCTTTAGTTATGTAATAATATAAACCACTTTCTGTACGCTCATACGGCAGCTCCATTTTCATTATATAATCAATAATCTTATTTTCATCTATTTGCTTTTGCGTCGTAGGATTCTGAGTATAATAATCATACAGCACTCCTACCGCCTCCTGATTTTCAGAAAGTATAACATTAGGATCTGCGTAATTTCCTGCATAATTTGGAGATGCTTCCTCAGCTTTTGCGACTTTCGTAGCATCTGAATTACATCCAATAGTCGCTATAAGACCAAAAAATGCAAGGCTGATAGAAATAAAAGAAAATTTAAATATCATCTTTGTTATAATTTAAATGCAAATATACGATGTCAAAAGGAAGTTTCAACAAATTAATAAGCTCAGAAAAGCCAGTGTTGATAGATTTTTATGCAACCTGGTGTGGGCCATGTAAAATGCTCAGTCCAATTATTAAAGAAATCAAAGAAGATTTCGGAGATAAAATTAGAGTTATTAAAATTGATGTTGATAAAAACGCAACCCTTTCGAAGAAATTAGAAATCATGAGCATGCCTACTTTAATGATCTTCAAAGAGGGGAAAAACGTTTGGCGTACTGTAGGAATCCAAACTAAAACTGCAATTGCTTTAAAAATTAAAGAGTCCTTAGCTGCTAGCTAAAAATTTATGACCCTTTTCAATCATCTTTCTAAGTAACGGACTTGCTCTATATCTTCCCTCTTTATAGGTTGCGTTTAATCCATCTAAAGTACTTACCACTTTTTCTAAGCCAAGTATATTACCCCAAGCTAATAGTCCTTTTGGATAATTAACACCTTTGGTCATAGCTAACTCAATATCCTCCGCAGAGGCAACTCCAAAGTATAAGGCGTCCGACGCTTCATTGACTAGCATCGAAAGAATACGGCTATAAATAAGATCTGATTTTTCAGCAGATACTTCCACTGAAGCTATTTGCGCTTTCCCATTTATGTAAGTATAAAATCCCTGTCCTGATTTTCTACCCAAGTATCCTGAGCTCACTAAATCTTTTTGTGCAAAGGATGGTTTGTATCTAGGATCATTATAAAATGCGTTCCACACTGTTTCTGTCACCTTATAGTTTACGTCATGTCCAATATAGTCCATTAACTCAAATGGTCCCATTCTAAAACCTGCCCGTGTTTTCATAACTGTATCAATTTCCAAAGGACTTGCTAACCCTTCTTCATAAATACGCAACGCCTCTCCATAGAACGGACGTGCTACTCTGTTCACAATAAACCCTGGTGTATCTTTTGCCATCACAGTTAACTTGCCCCAATTTTCTATAAGGTTACGTGTGATACGTACAGTCTCATCGCTACTTTGTTTCGCAGGAATTATTTCTACAAGCTTCATTAAAGGTGGTGGATTAAAAAAATGCGCTCCAACGCATCTACTCGGATCATCACAGAATGCACTTATTGCACTCACAGATAGTGATGAAGTATTTGTGGCAAGTATCGTATCTGCACTTACAATTCCTTCCAACTTTTTAAATACCTCACCTTTTATTTTCAAATTTTCTATGATAGCTTCAAATACAATATCAGCATCTGACAGACTTTCCAAATTATCAACAAAATAAATTCTGCCAAAAATTGCCTTAGCTTGATGGTCATCCAAACGCCCTTTCTCTACGAGTCTATTTAAAATCTTCAACAGCTTATCCCGTGCCTGCACTCTTTTAGCTTTATCCATCTCATAAATAGTAACTGTATGCCCGTTTGTTGCAGCAATTTGTGCAATTCCTGAACCCATTGTACCAGCACCTAATACGGCTATCTTCTTCATCTAATTATTATTAATGAGAACAATATAAAAAAATTACAATATTGGTTACTTTAGCAAGTCAATGAAAAGCTTTTCCATTTATATAGTAGACGATGATATTTCCTTCTGTTTGGAAGTTGAAATGATATTAGAAAAATTAGGGTATAATATAATTGGTCAGGCTTCCACCTTTGAAAAAGCAAAAGTGGAAATAAAATCCCTTAAGCCAGACTTAATTATTAGTGACATGGCATTAGATGATGGTAAAAATGGCGTAATGTTGGCCGAATGTGTGAAAGACTTGGCCATCCCATTTATTTTCATGACATCTTATAATGACGTGGACCATTATGATCAGAGCAAAAAATACCCGAAGAGCAAGTTTATAGTTAAGCCATTTGATAAACTGACTTTAAAAGGGCTTATTGATGATTACATAACAACTGAACGTCTGCAGGGAAGCGATAACTATATTTTAAACGATAGACTTTTTATAAAACATACTAAGAAGTTTGAGAACGTTGCCATAAAAGACATATACTATCTAGAATCCGAAGGGAATTATTGCTATATCCATACAAAAGAGAAAAAGTATGTACACAAAGGTTCGCTCACTAGACTTTTAGAAAGTCCTTCTTTTAGTCATATCTTTAGAATTCATAGAAACTTTGCAGTATATCTCAACAGGGTAAAGACTGTTAGCTTTAATAACAAAGTACTCACTATCAATGATAAGGAATTACCCATTGGTAAATCATATACGAAGTCTACTAGGGAAATTATTATGAAAAGTAAAGTTTAATTTCAGTCATTATGACAGTAAAATTGAGGCTTTGTAATTTGATATCAATTCTATTACTTCTATCTCAAATTTCTGTATCCCAAACGCATTATACGGAAGAATTTTTTACTTCCGGAAACAGTGCATCCACCAACAATATTAGCAGTATTCTAATCGATAAAGGTAAGATTTGGATAGGGTCTTTTGATGGACTTCAAGAATTTGATGGTTACTCATTTAAACAATATGATAGTCCAGCCTACAATGACATTCCTACAGATCTATTAAGTATTATAAAGGATAAAAATGGAAACATCTGGTGCTGTAATTTTGAGGCTTTTAATGAACTCAACTCAACTCACCTCCATAGTAGAAAAAAGCATATATCAATTTTTAACCCAAACCTGGGCGAAACAATTCGATTTGAGGATTACATTGACACAAGTTTAATAGGAGATTATGCCACGGAGATTATGGACTTGTATCAAGATCACAATAAGGACATTTGGATATTGACAAACGATGGTAATGCTTACAATTACTCCACGAAATTAACTCAAACGCATTTCAAGAACTTACAGCGCCATGATCGTATTTTCCCCATTCAGGATAAATACTATTATTTAAAACAGGATTCTATACTGGAATACAATTCTAACATTACATGTTTAAAAAGAAAATATTACAAAGGACACTACGCTAAAATAGAAATTGGTCCTGATTCGCTACTTTATGTGACAGGTTCAGAAACCAGAAATAATAAACAAGTCTATTTGGGTAGAATCGCAAACGAGAAAATTGTCAATCTTACATCTGATATTTCTAATGCACAATACCTAAGTCATAATTTTGAAAAGGCAGTTGCAGTAAATTTTCAAAACCTTACTGTAAAAGATCTTGCATCGGGAGAGTTAAAAAAACTTGATTTAAGTGACCTTACTCCATGTAGAATTCCGAAAATTTTAAATTCAAAAAACATCTATACGCCGTCTTCTACTGGAATTTTACATCTCTCATCAAATACATTCCCTTTTGAAATTATCAAAAGCACACCGAATGAAAGCAATCGATTTATGTTCCTTTTGAATGATACTACTCTTTTATACTCCTCCTATTCTGGTGCCAAAACTCAAAATTTAAATACGAAAATAATTACTGACTTTAGTAATGACTATTTTTTTGGAATGACAAGATTACCTGGTAATAAATACCTAATTGGGAGTGGTGGGCAAGTATTTACACTTATAGATAAATTGGAAAAAAATGAAATAAGAGTAACTAACTTAAGTGATAACACGCCTATATATATGGAGTACAGAATTCCATTTTATGATAAGTTAAGAGATCAAATTTGGCTCGGAACAGAAAACGCATTAAGAATCCTTAGAGATATCAACACAAATAACAACACGGTAACAACTATTCCATCCAAGTATACTATTGAAGGAATTAAATGTTTTTTTCTTAAAGGAGACACTCTAAGTATCGGTACTACGAATGGACTTTATGAGATTTATAAAGACAACTCTTTAAAAAAAATTGACAACGCTGATTACTTTATCTACGACCTTGAGCGAACAAAGGATGGCACTTACTATATAGCGACACAACAAAATGGATTTGTTATACTCAAAAATGATAATGTAAGAATTGAATTATCCGAATCCGCAGGAATTAGTGACAAGACTGTATACAGTTTCGAAGTAGATAAGGAAGGATTTATTTGGGCAGGAACCCAAAATGGATTGAATATGATCAATCTACACGATTATACCATTCAACATTATTTTAAAGAAAATGGGATATCTAATAATGAATTTAATTACACCTCCACTTTTCAAAATGAGGAAGGTCGTATGTTTTTCGGAAGCGTTGATGGCATTATAGGTTTTATGCCAAATGAGATCCGCAACAAACGATTAAATAATTTAACACAAATTGATATTATAGAAGTTAAATCTTGGAATCCCACTATTCAAGAATTTGTGTATAACTCCTATACACCTGAGCAAAAATTAGAAGTAGACGCAAATAGTAGATCTGTAAAATTAAAATTGAGTTTGGGCAACATATCATTATTGAGGGAAAATCTGTTCCAATATAGAATACCGGGCATCATAGATCAATGGAGGAATATTCCTGAAAACACAGTCACACTCACTAATCTTCCATCCGGAGACCATGACCTATATATACGAACAAAATCTTATCTATCTGAACAGTTAGTAATTCCTATTTTTGTTAAAAATTACTTTTACTATTCATGGTGGTTTATTCTACTCGCTTTTGCACTACCAGTAATTGCTTTGAGATATTACATCCAAAGAAAAGATAAAATAAATTTAGAACGCCAAAAAGAATTAGAAAAGCAAGTTCATTCCAGAACACTTGAGCTAGTAAATAAAACCCTTGAATTAGAAATTTCCACAAAATCAAAAGACCAAATCATTTCAATTCTTGCGCATGATTTGAGATCACCTCTGCTTTCTTTAAATGACGTCAGTGATAAAATAAGTTACCTCATAGAGAAAGATAGGACAGAAGATCTAAAGGCCTTAGGTAAGGATATTAATAAAAAGACTCATAACATTCAAAGACTTGTAGACAACATGTTACATTGGGCAGTACTACAAAGTGGTGGTAAAAACTCTGTTATAAACAGCTTTAATATAGATGGCCCTCTCACTCATGCCATTGAATTATATATAGATATTGCTAAGGCGAAAAACATCACAATTGAATACAATAAAGATCAAGACATTATTCTTTATTCTGATCTCAACATATTTCAAACAGTGATCAGAAATCTATTAGACAATGCTATTAAATATAGCCCGAAAAATAGTATGATTCGAATAAAATGCACAACAACAGAAACTACAGCTGTAATATCTGTTATTGACCAAGGGAAAGGCATTGAGAAAGATAAAATTGATTTACTAAATACCGCAGAGTTAAATGATCCGATAATGATGACTAAGGCGAAAGGAACTGGATTAGGCTTAAGTATTTGCAAACACCTTTTAACGGACCAAAGCCAAGACTTATGGTATACAGCGAATCAACCAGAAGGGTCAATATTTAGTTTCACGCAAAATTTGTGCACGAAAAAGAGTAGTTGAAATTATTTCATCTCTGCAACTGCAATCATCTTATCCTCCACACGATGGACAAGCTCCGTATAGATAGGATCTCGTTTAGTTGTTCGGTCACGCACTATCGGAAGATTAACTGGAATATGCTCTACAAATTTTGAAGGGGCTGACTTCATAATATATATTTCCTCAGCCAAATAAACTGCCTCAGAAATATCATGGGTTACAAAGACAATGGTAGAGTTATATTTCCTCCAGAGACTAGTCAATAGATCTTGCATTTTTAATCGCGTTCTGATGTCTAAGGCACCGAATGGCTCATCCATAAGTAAGATATCTGGGTTTGCCAATATACTCCTAGCAATAGCGACGCGTTGTAATTGCCCTCCAGACAAAGTGGGATACTGTGCATATTTATATTCGTGCCCAGCTAAACCAACTAAATCAATTAATTCCATTGCACGTGCATCTCTCTCTTCCTTACTCACTCCTTTATATTGTAATGCTAATCCCACATTCTCCAAAACTGTCATCCACGGCAAAGAAGAGTATTGCTGGAACACCATACTAACACGCTGACTCTTGTCCATGGGTTTTCCCTTAATAAGAACCTTGCCTTCTGTGGGTTCCTGCAATCCCGCCATGTACCTAAGTAATGTAGATTTCCCGCAGCCAGACATACCCAGTATTACAACAAATTGTCCTTGATCAGGCTTGTTCTCTACCAAGAAATCTAAATCTTTTATTATAAAGTTCTTACCTCCATCATAACTCTGACCGATACCTCTGAGTTCTATTATATTATCTCTGTTTGTATAGTCTTTAAATTCAAGCATTCGCAACAACAGTTTGAATAGGTTTAGCTTTAAAATGTTTCCAAAGTTGGTTAGCCTTATAAGCAACTATTATCACGAAAATAGTATGAATTGCCCACACTGTATCTTGGAAAAAATAAGACAATGGAGCACGTCCGCCTAATATAGATGTGAATTCTCCCAGAGCTAATACAAGATAAATTCCTAGTAAAATCCATACACCTATTTTAAAGACAAAATCAAAGATCACCTCAACATAACTTGGTTCCTCTAGTTCATCAGAATATTTTGATTTTGTTTGATATTTATGCGGAAAGAAAACCTTGTCTAGATATTTAAAAACTCGATCTTGGATCAATCCTATAATTAGAATAAGGATAAGCAAGGCAAACAATTTATCGATACGTCCAAACCGTCTTACCGCAAATGTCAGATACCCTATACCACCTTGGCTCGCAACTCCTTCAGCAAATACGATATATGTCCAAGAAATTGCAGTTAATATTCTTATATCATCAAATAATCTTGAAAACACGGAAGGGATATACACCGTTCTTATCACCTGCCAATCTGTAGCTCCTAGCGTATGTACTGTTTTTAAATACACGCTCTTTACTTCGTCAATACGTGCTACAACAACCGGCAGTAAAAATATGATGATACCAAAGGCAAGAAAATTTACTTTCATGGATGTTTGCGAACCATACCAAACAATAAATAATCCAATTGCAGCCGCAATGGGTACAAATCGTAATGCTTCAATGTGATTTTTAAACATCCCTCTAAAAATCGGATACAATCCAATTAGGAATCCAAATATGATAGAGAATATAATCGCTTTGAAGTATCCAGCAATATTTAACCCAATAGAGAAAAACGTATTTTTTACTAAATCATTATCTACACTTAAATCACCATAAGATTTTAGCACCTTCATAGGCGAAGGAAGTATCCCTGAGCTCACCATAGGCGACTCCCCCATGGTCACAAACATCCAGATAAGTAAAAATACCAAAAGACCCAAAATTCCTAAGATGGTACTTTGACTTTGACTAAGTTCTCCTCGTAATTTAAATAACCAATTCATCTAGTGGATTAAAAAAATGAAGGAGTATCTCGATCTGCTTATGATAAGATACCCCTTGTAGAATGTGTTATGCAGGTATTAACTGAAATTCTGTTCTTCTATTTTTGGCTTTACACGCATCATTTTGATTACTCTCACATCCCTTCACAGGTCTGTCAGGACCATTTCCTACAACTACAAACTTATTTGCATTAAATCCATATTGCGACTTTAAGTAGTTTGCCACTGACTGCGCCCTTCTAAGTGATAAATCTTTGTTCATAGCCCTTGCTCCTACGTTATCCGTATTTCCTTCAACACGTATTTTCACGTTTCCAAATGATTTTGCAACTTCTGCAAATTGTAGGTCAATGATTGTCTTCGCGTTTTCTGATAACGTATACTGGCCAGTCGAAAAATTAATACTGATTGGTTTACTTGCAAATGCAGTTGCTGTTTTATCTTTTAAGGAAGTTGGCTTAAATTTCTTAGATGCTTCTGCTGCATGTAATGGTCCAGAAAGATTTGCATTCTGTATAGCACTCGTATTTATAACTGACCGTATATTTGGAGCTAACTTATCTAGGTCATTTGTTTCTACAAACTTTTTAGACATTTTATTATATAAATCGGACATTTTCTGTCCTTTGAAGTTTCCATTCAAGCCAAAGAAATTTTGATTATCACCATGGGTTGTCCAGTACACTGTTTCCATCATACCGATTCCATCTTCAACGCCTAACTGGTTAAATTCTGCTAGATATTTACCTGCCTTCGCTCTATTTGCTTTATTTTTAAGCTCTGCAACTGCTTTCATCCATCCTTCGTAAAATGCATTAAACTGTTTCTGCTTCTTAGTAATAACATCTTCTTTAGCTAACATGATATCTCCAATCAAATTGGAAGACTCCGCCGTCGTTAAAAGAATTTTTGAGCCAGGTACCTCAGCCGTTGCTAGTTGGTCATCAGGACTCCAAACTACTGCTGCATCTATGTCACCACCCTTAAAAAGTTCCGCTGCTTTAAGCGGGTCTGATGTTTTCACTACGGTTACATCCTCATACTTCAACCCCGCTGCTTCTAAGGAAGAAATTAAAAATGTTTGTGATGGTGCTGGAACCGCTAACGCAATTCGCTTTCCTTTTAAGTCATTAATCGTGTTAATACCTCTTTTTACGATAATCGCATCACCTCCTCTAGACCAATCTACCTGCATAAATGCTTTAGGTTTAAACTGATTAATATCATCCGGCGCTGTGTAGAGTGGAAATGCATCTGCAGTTTGCACGATAATGTCGTATTCATCTGCCATCCATGAGCTCATCGCATTCAATAGATCATTTTCTAATACGAATTCCACTTTTACTCCGTAATCTTTGTAAAATCTACTTTGCGTAGATGCTTTGTGTCCCTCGTTAAAGTACAGACCAGGACCATAACCTCCCCAAGTTACGAGTTGCACTCTAAGGACATCATCATCTGTTCTGGAGCCTCCAGTAGTCGCTGACCCACCTGACGAATTGGAGTTATTAGAAGATTCTGCCTTTTCTTGCTTTTCCTGCTCGGCGATGCCTTCTAATTTATCTCCTAAGCCTGTATTGTTAAGTAGGTATTGACCTCCAAAAAATATGAGCGCTAAAATTAAAAGGGTTATAAGCAGTTTTGAAAATCCCGTAAGTCGTTTTGCCATTTTATATTTGATTTATTGTTTTTATATATCCTAGTCAAAGAAGTTATCATATTGATTACCTCTTCCCATTTTTTCCGGTTGTTTTAATGGCTCATTAAGATCCAATACATTCCCATCGTCGTTCGCTTCCAATAATAAGCTAGATTTATCTTCACCAAGTATTAAAGATGTGGATTCTTTCTCCCATGCTTCTAACATCTTAAGTCCCTCATCTTCAAAAATTCCATTTTGTAAGTCAATGGAATTCATAAAATTTTCTGACATATCCATAAATCGCTCCATCTCTCCGACTTTTTGACTTACATCATCCGCCACCGCTTCCAATGCCTGATCAAACATCGCACGTTTGTCCTTATCTCCTTTTATAATGGACATTGCAGAACGCATTGCAGAGTGACTTGTTCGAATTGCATTCCGTTCTTGTTCCTTTAGCTGCACTTGATCTTGCACATCTTCTAAAAGTATGGATGAATTTTCATACATCTTACTAAGCACTCTGTACATTACTTCCATCTTCTTATAGAGATCTTCTAATTTTAAATTAGAATCACGCAACCTTCCTGCTTTTCGAGTTTTTAAAATAACAACATTGCTCTTGTTCCCTTTTTTTGCCTCAACGGCTAATTGCATATTGCTCTTTATCTCTTTCTGATTATTTAAAATCATTTCTTTCAGCTTATGCATCTGTCCACGCAACATGCTAACCTGGCGATTCATCTTTCTAAGATTATTTCTCAAATCTTCTACATAGCTCTTGAGAATGGAGATGGGATCAATTTTGATAAACAATCCTGTGATGGCACGCATCGCACTTTTGTACATGTACCAGATGAGATTCCGTGCTTTACCGTCCAACGCCATAAAGATAATTAGACCCAGCACGCCTAGAATGCCTACTAGCCCTAAGGTCGTTTTTGCTAAGGCTATTAAGGAACCTAGCACGCTAGTAATAAGGATACCACCACCAAGGAGTAATGCTGCTAAAAATATAGCACCTGTTACTCCTTCAGGTTTTTTCCAAAATGATTTTGGCCTTGAATCTGGCATATTAAAATATAATGTAATCTGTCAAAATTGAGCAAACACGAAAATAAGGCTTTTCCAGCTATATATCCCTATTATAACTCACAACTTGACATAGTTAGTTCAACAGAATCGACGAATAATTACTTATTTCAGATGAGCATCCATTTTAGCGATATCAGACTGAATCTGCCCAACGACTGACTTATAGGCTGCAATAAAACCTCCTTGCGTCGCATCTACTTTGGCTGTAGCTTTATTTATATCACCTCTAGCGTTACCTAGCTCTTTTTTATGTGTTTCAATTTCCTGCCGTAGCTTTGCTATTTTGGATTCTTTTTCCTTTATGAGTTTTTCGAGATTTACAAGCCTCTTTTCTCTGTCGCCTATCTGCCGTGCTCTTTGATTCTTTACAGCATCTAGAAATTTTACTTCCTCTTTCCGGAGTACTTTAATATAATGCTGTGCACTTTGCTTTAGATTTGTAGGGGATGCACCCATGGTTTTGGCCATTGCTAAAGCAGACTGGTATCGTGTACCCTCATCCATATCTACATTAGATAAATTTTGCAAGGCCTGTTTAAATTCCAGATAATCAAATCCTTCTAAATTATTCGCCTCTATTGCCTTTAACAATACGTCAACAAATTTTTTGTCAGGCTTTTGATTGCTGTAGTCCACTGGCACTCTACTTTGAGAGTCGGGTTGCTCTATGCTTTCATTTATAGGTGCTTCCTCCGATTGTGCGGTCTGAGGACTTTGCTTTTCAGTTTTCGCTGTTCCATCATCAACAATAAAAAACGACCTTAATTTTTTTAGCATGTGATCTTACTATTTTACCCACAAATTACATAAAAACAGTTTATTAAGCTCCAAAAATATCACAAATGATTGCCATGCTTAGCACGATGAATCTTTGTATCTTGCTCCCAAATTAGATACAACCATGATTTTTGTAGATTCTGAAATTGGCGCATTGAAAAAAGTTATAGTCCACCAGCCTGATAAAGGCATCCAACGTGTATCACCGAGAAGAGCTGAAGAACTGCTATTTGATGATATTGTTTATTTACCATTAATGAAACAAGAGCATAAGATATTCACAAATGTACTTTCTGCTTTTTTAGGCAAAGAGAATGTTCTAGAAACCGAAGACCTCATTCAGGAGGCATTGGATGCTAAAACCAAATACACCCAAGAGCTATTAGAGATGGTTATTGATTATGAAGAGCTCCCAAAATCTGTTATCACGGACTTTGAGGGAATGTCTCACAAAAAGTTGACAGAGGTTCTAATTACTGGATACGATTCAGAAAACGATTACATCTATTGGGACCCCATTCCAAATTTTATATTCACACGTGATATCGCAGTGACTATTGAAGACAAAGTGATTATTACTAAAGCTGCTAAAGAAGCAAGGGAAAGAGAGAATTTACTTACTCGATTTATTTTTGCAGCCCATCCATTATTTAGCGACTTACACAATACCGAGAAAATTATTAACCTAAATAATTTAGATGATTTTCCACCCTCTAGAAAAGGCGAACGTGTTTCAGTCGAAGGCGGAGATGTTATGATGTTTAACAAGGAATACATTCTTATAGGATGCAGTGAACGTTCTACACCTCATGCTTTTAATTCCATACGTACCAGACTTAAGTCTATGGGATCTAAACTTAAATTAGTAAAAGTAAATATTCCCGCTGAACGTTCTTTCATGCATATTGACACCTTGTTCACGCGTATTGATCATGATGTCGTTGCTTGCTTTAAGCCTATCATATATGACGGTCTTGGATCTAATGTAGAAGTCTACGGACCAGATGACACCGTAGATATATACGCTAGCGTAAAAGATTTTATGCACAAAGAAATAAACCCCAATATGAAATTTGTCTTTACCGGCGATGGGGAATCTCCTTACCAGGAACGCGAACAATGGACGGACGGTTGTAATTTAGTCGCATTGAAACCTGGTGTTGCTGTGACATATGATCGTAATTCCAAGACAGAAGAATCATTCAAAAAAGTTGGATACAAGATCATAACCGCAGCTGCACTACTTGAAAAAATTAAAATTGGAGAATTGGCGGCGGCTGATGTAGAAAAAACCATTATTACTATTCCTTCTTCAGAATTAAGTAGAGCAAGAGGAGGATCCCATTGTATGACCTGTCCTATACTCAGAGAAAAGCTTTAATATGTTCCAGTTTGACTTTAAAAAACGAGTGAGATATGCAGAAACAGACAAAATGGGATACTTGTATTATGGGCACTATGCTAAGCTATATGAAATTGGTAGAGTAGAAACGATGCGCTCTATTGGGATTCAATATAAATGCTTAGAAGACGAAGAAAGAATTATGCTTCCGGTGCTTTCTCTTAATGCTAGGTATATTGCCCCTGCCTATTATGACGAACTACTTACCATCCGCTCGATCCTTGACGAGCTGCCTGACAAAATGATCACATTTAGACACAAAATATTAAATGAAAAAGAGGAACTCATCAATACCGCGGAGGTAAAATTATTTTTTGTAAATATGGATACAGGAAAAAGAATTTCATTACCTACAAACCTGAAAGAGAAATTTAGTCTTAAATTTTGAATGAGAATAAGAACATATGGCATCGCGTGGAGTCATTTCCAATCGTAGAAAGCATCATACAGTTTTTGAAAAAATACTCATTCCCAGGCAGTGCAAATGTTCCTATTTATTATGTTTTCTCATTTATCTACAAGGAAGCGATGAAAGACGATATCTCAACACGTGCAAATTCTATTGCATTTAGTTTCTTTCTTTCTCTTTTTCCAACGATTATATTTCTATTTACTTTACTTCCTCTGTTACCGTTTACTGCAGATTATTTAAGATTAGTGGATAGATCATTGGGGGGTATATTACCTAACCAAGCACACACCTATCTATTTGGGCTCATTGAAAGTGTCGCATCTATAAAACGCTCAGGTCTTTTGTCAGTTGGTTTCTTTTTTGCTCTATTCTTTGCTTCTTCAGGAGTGCTTACTATGATGTATGGCTTTGATAAAGCATACGAAATTACGTTCAGACAAAGAAGCTATTTAAAAAAACGTTGGGTTGCGCTTTTACTTACCTTGGTACTCGGATCCTTGCTCATTTTGTCGTTGATATTTATCATTTTGGGTGAACCAATAATTGGATACTGGCTAGACTATTTAGATATATCCAATTACGGAAGCATCATTCTTTACACATTACGTTGGGTGCTTGTTGTGTTCATTATTTATTTAGGCATAACTATCATTTACAAGTATGGCCCATCTATGTTTAAAAAAATACCTTTTTGGAATCCAGGATCTGTAGTTGCTTCTAGTTTATCCATCCTTTCTTCTATTGCCTTTTCATATTTCGTAGATAATTTCGGAAAATATAACGAGTTATATGGATCTATAGGAGCATTGATAGTCATCATGCTTTGGTTACAGATCAATGCGTATATTTTACTTATAGGATTTGAGTTAAATACGAGTATCGCTGTAAATCGCGACCTGAGGTCTCGACTTTCAGAAGAAAGATAAGCCCTTTCACTTCAAAAACTACGTAAAAAAGCTTAAAAGAGCTTGCGTTTTCTCTTTTTAACCTAAATAGCAGTTTTAATGGTAAACCATGAATACTATCATAGGGTATTCTTCCATTTTAGTTGGCTTTCGACCTTAGTCCTTGCTATATTCAATCACATGGTATAATTTTCTATTTGAACAAATGTCTCACGAAATCTAAATACCATGAACAGTAAATCAAAATCTCAACAAAATAGGTCAAGACATGTAGCCTTATGTCTAACTATTCTCCTGCTCTTAGCGAATCAATTCAATTTTGCACAAGTGCCAGGTGAAAGCGAAATCGCTACAGCAGAAACTATGGTAGAACTAAAATCAGCAGATACTGTTGTTGCAAAATCGGTTAAAAAAATGGATCCAGAGAAACCTAAAATGGTGCTGCTGGATACAAAATCTTCAGATGGGAAGATTGACCTAGCACTCTTTAAGGTACCTGAACATTTTCAATCTATTCAAATTTTGGACTTAAATAAGAAGGTAATAGAAACGATCAAAATTCCAACGGATCGCAATGCCTTTTTGAAGTTGGATCTTTCGATGTTTAAAAAGGGAACGTATTACTTAAGCATATCAAATAATGAAGAAGTATTTGCGCAAAACAAGTTTGAACTAAGAGATTAGCGTATAGAAACAAAGGAGTTACTCATTCACCTAGCCCCATCTGTAGCCACCAGAATCTAGACCAAGCATATCTATAACTCTGTCAGTAACAGTAGCATAGATTTCTTCTGGTGTCTTAGGATTGGAGTAAAATGAAGGGACTGCAGGTAAAATTATGCCTCCAGCTAATGTAACGGTGCGCATATTTTCGATATGGATATAGCTCAGAGGCGTTTCTCTAGCGACTAAAATGAGTTTCCTGCGCTCTTTTAAAATAACATCCGCTGCGCGGGTCATTAGATCTGTTGATACACCTGTTGCAATGCGACCAAGTACACCCATGGAGCAAGGACACACTACCATGCTTTCATATTGTGCGCTTCCAGATGCAAAAGGAGCATTAAAATCATCTTTCTCATAAAAGTCAAATGGCCACTCCCCTTGTTGGAATGCACCAATCTCTAGTTCCCAATTTACAATAGCATTCTTACTCATGACGACGCCTACCTTGACAGCACCTCCTTTTTCTTTCAACTTGTTAAGAAGTGAACATGCGTATACCGAACCGCTAGAACCAGAAATACCTACTACAATCCTTTTCATCATAATTAACTAACAAGATATATAAAAGAGTGTTCTACAAAACCTCTGCTACCACAAAAATACTTCCTACCACCAAAACTAAATCGTCTTTATTAGCCTTTCTTTTGGCAGCAGCAAGTGCTCTTCTTACTGTAGAGTATGGCTTTCCTTGCAGTCCTAAGCTATTTAACTCACTTGCTAATACTCCAGCATCTTTCCCCCTAGGAATGTCTGCTTTGGCAAAAAAGTACGCGGCATCTCTTGGCAATAGCGCATAAACTTTCGAAGGGTCTTTATCATGGACCATACCAAATACAATAAGAAGTTTACTATAATTTAAAGTCGCTACAAATGCGAATAAATGGCTGAGTCCTGCTTCATTATGTGCACTATCTACAAAAATATCTGGTCGCTTACCAATTTGCTGCCATCTCCCAATGTATGCAGTCGCGTTCTTAAATGTTTTTAAGGCCTTGAGCAAATAACTAGCATCTTTTCTAAGTGAAGCATTTTGCTTGGTAAGGAGTTTATATGCAGATAAAGCAGTACGCATATTCTTTGCTAAGAATGGATCTGCTTGTTCGGGTAAAGACTGTGCGACTATTGGAGAATTTTTAGCATAACTCAATTTTGAATTTCTGCTTATTGCAACTCTCTCAAAGACTTCCTCCACGTCATTTTGTTTCTCACCTATTAAAACAGGTACACCCTTCTTTATTATTCCAGCCTTTTCTTTTGCAATTTTTTTCAAAGTATTCCCAAGAAAACTGGTGTGATCAAATGAGATATTTGTAATCACTGACAATTCTGGTTGCACAACATTTGTGGAATCTAGTCTTCCTCCTAAACCAGTTTCTAGCACCATATAATCCACTGCTTGCTCTGCAAAAAACAAGAAAGCCAACGCCACAGTCAGTTCAAAAAATGATGGTTGTATTCCGAGGGCACTCCCTTCACTTTGCCATCGTTTTACAAATCGTTTCACGTATGATTTAGGTATATAGTTAGCATTTATTTTTATTCGTTCACGAAAGTCTATGTAGTGAGGGGAAGTGTACATTCCAACTTTAAGATTATTCCCTTGCAGTAATGCTGCTAGCACATGTGCTGTGCTTCCTTTCCCATTTGTCCCTGCAATATGTATGCATTTCACTTTGCGTTCCGGATTGCCCAACCACCTACATAAGATTTTGATGTTCTTAAGATCCTTTTTAAATGCCTTTTTACCTTGTCTCTGGAACATAGGCAGTTGTTCTTGTAAATATTGGATGGCTTCAGAGTACTTCACTATATTGTCTCATATTTTAAGACCTGCAAGATAACCTAAACTTGACAATGGAAAAATACGATTATATTATCTGTGGAGCTGGACTCGCTGGTTTAAGTCTTGCGTATAGGTTTTGTAGTCCAGAGTTTGCCTCTAAGCGCATTCTTCTCATTGAAAAAGAAGAGAAGCTGAAAAATGATCGAACTTTCTGCCATTGGGCAATTGAAGATGGGCCTTATGAAGATATTGTGTCCCAGAAATGGAATTATCTAGAATTTAAGTCCCTCTCGCTCCAAAAAAAATTCGACATTTCACCCTATCAGTACAAAATGATTCGTGGCGATGATTTCTATGCCTTTAATCTAAAAAAAATTAGAAATTCAAAACATGTTACACTAATCAGAGAAAAAATACTTCAAATCAATGAAGCAGACATATGTACTGTAAAGACAGAGGACAACATATATACATCTGATCATGTTTTTAAAACGTTCCAAGACACAAAATTAGATTTTTCAAAGTCCCAGTATGTAAGTCAGCACTTCATGGGATGGGTGATAAAAACAGAAGGAGATATGTTTACCGAGTCCAGTGCAACTTTTATGGATTTCAATATTCCACAAAAGGATGAAACACGATTCATGTACGTACTACCTACCGATACACGTCATGCCTTAGTTGAGCTTGCCATTTTTTCGAACGCTCTACTTTCTGTTAACGAATACGAGGAAGTCTTAAAGAATTATATTGAGGAGCATCTAGATATTCAAGTCTATTCTATTGAAGAAAAAGAGCGTGGAGTTATTCCAATGACTACCTATGCATTCGAAAAACATGACACTAATAAAATAAGTCATATTGGTACTGCAAGTGGTGCAGTCAAGCCATCTTCTGGCTATGCATTTGCTCGTATACAGGAACACATAGACTTAATATGTAAACTAATTTTAGAAGGGAATCACCCGAACGAAGCACAACGTCTATTTAAATCAAAATATAAACGCTACGATCGCACGTTTCTAAATGCCATCCTTTCTGGAAAAACAAATGGGGAGCATGTATTTAGTCTTATGTTTCGCAAACTACCACCTCAGCTTATATTTAAATTCCTAGATGAGAAAACAAGCCTTTTTGAAGAGTTAAAAGTGTTCACTGCACCGCCAATGCTCCCATTTATTAAGGCATTTCTTGAGGAACTCTAGTCTAAAATAATAAAATTGAATTATTCATTTTATGTATATAACTATAAAGATTTCCGAATAGTTGTCTCTATCTTATCGACCTTGATTTTCCTTTTTTCTTTATAAATATGAAAGAAGAAATCAAGATCCTCCAATGCTGGCACCCACTCTTACTTGTGCGGATCAAGCCTGCGCTGTTTTAGGAAATTCTGAAAATTCTTTATATTCTGAACATTTTGTTCAATACCCTTACCGCGCAACCATAAACTTAGTCACCTGTAAGCCGTTGATCCGTATAATATATATACCATTCGGAAACTCGGTCGTGTCAAAGTATTTTCGACCACCTGTTAAGTTCATTGGCTCTACTACCCGTTGTCCAAACTGATTGTAAATCTCTACATCTACAAACTTTCCTGCATCCCAAGTAATTGTCAGCATGTTATCTGTAGGATTTGGAAAGACATTGAGGTCAAATTCTTCTAACAAGTCTTTAGTAGGTGTCAATTTTGCACAATTGTCAGGATCCGCATTTAACTCCAATGCTCCTTGTGGAGAAAGATCTCTACCATCAAAGGCAGAAAAATCTGTAGGATATCTATCCATTCGGAATGTCAAATTGTTATTTATCATCAAGGAGTCCCCTTGCGCAACAAAAGCTCCAGCTCTTATCGGTGTCCTGTACTCCCAAACAATTTCATTATTGGGGGTAAGTTCAAAACTATATCCAAACCTTCCAGAACAAATGAGAGAATTTCCGTTTGGCAAAACCTGGAAACTAGAAAGCCCCGTTGAGTAAAGCTTCGTAGGCTCTGGGTGCATTAATGTCACATCAAAGTCGTCCGGCCCAAATTTATCTCCATCAAATGGAAATTGGAATTTGTACATATCAAATCCTTGGTTCCAGATATTTACCGTTGAAAAATCATCGCCTACCCTATTATTAAAAGCTGCCATTTTCCCAAACTGTGGATTGGCGCCCGTTAAATGATCGTCAATAAAATGGATATCGTGCGGATAGAATAATTTTTGATTTGTTGAATCGCCTTGGCCATAGGTCTGAGGATTTCCCCATCTATACAAGAGATCACCACCTCTACCGCCAAATCCACCATTACTCCCAGCGGCCTGCGCAGTAGTTGTAGAATGATCAATTACCCATGCTTCTGAAAAAGTAGGCACAGAAATTACTATGAGGTCATTTATTTCTTGATAATCGATTGCATTGACATGCATCCAGTCTGGATGTCCATCGCTGGTATCATAATTGACATCAACTTTCTCTGGTGAATCTGCTACGACTCCAAAATTGTCTTTTGTTGCATCAAAATCTTGTACAAGGTGATCCCAAGTATGCCATTCCCATATTATTTCGTCTGTTGCAGGATCCCATTCTACTATTTTATCAGGCCACATTTTAGCCTGCGCCAATTTGCTTGTATCCCTTCCAGCTTGCAAACATTCTTCTATAGTCCTTAACTCCCATACAATCATTAAAATGGTATTGTCGCCGGTTACTGCTATATCATGGTGTAAACGCTCAAATTCATCGTTGCGCTCAAAACTAGCAATCAGGTTATTATCCCAATCTTTTACTTCTACCATGGCACCACCACCTCCGGCCCAAATCGGCGAACTACCAGTAGCTCCGGCATCCCTTTTCGTCTTAATAATATTTCCATTCGGCATTAAGTAAGCTGTATTTCCAGGTCTCCAATTTGCATCATCTTCCCAGACATGTACAACTTCACCACAGTTATCTAGTAGATAAACATTCGGCTGATTGTGCGGGTAGATTAAATTGTATCCATCGTACGCTTTAGATTCATTGTATGACAAAAGTCCTACAGTATTTTGAGAAAATACATCTAGAGCTAAGAATGAAAATAAAACAAGTGTTAATAGGTACTTTTTCTGCATTTCTATTTATTAAAAATTGAACGTATTAAAATTTGTTATTAATTCGCTTAGTGCGAAACTACAAATTTATGAATTATTTCTCTGTTTACGATTAAGACGTATACTCCATTCTCCCAATTTGTTGTATTTATAGTTACATCACTGTCCGCTGTGGTACTTGACCATATGAGTTCGGCTAGGGTATTTCTAATTTCTACAGATGCATCCTTTCCAACCAATTCAATATCAATATTCAAAATGTCATCGGCTGGATTTGGTAAAACTTTCGCAGATGCCTTCTTCTGATCAGTTTGATTCGTTTGAGTAAGTGTACCATAAAAGCCTAAATTTGGGGAGAGTTCAATAGTCCCTTTTGGCGTCAAGTCTACTTCATCAAAAGCAGGATATTTAAGTGGATACCTTCTGATTTTAAATGTAGAATTTTGGAAGACCAAAGGAACATCACCTTGATGTACAGAAAAACCATTCCTTAAAGGTGTAACGTATTCCCATACAACTTCATTATCCGGAGTTATTTCGAACGAATACCCCTTTCTCCCAGCACATATTAACACATTTCCATTTGGTAAATATTGTGCCCCAGAGATTGTACTTGAATTGAGTTGAGTTGTATCAGGGTGATAAATAGTTCTGTCAAAAAAATCGGGTTGATACAAACCATCTAGCAATAAAAAATTGTTTGTTGATTCTAGATATCCTGGATCCCAAATATTTACTGTTGAAAAATCTGTTCCAACTCGATTGTTGTAGGCAATAATGTTCTTATAGTGAATGTCATCTTGGCTAATAAAATCATCAATCCAATTTACATCATGTTGTAAAAATAGTTTTTTATCATCTAGAGATCCCGCCTGATAAGAATATGGGTTTCTCCATCTATAAAGTAAATCACCTCCATGTCCTGAATTTCCTCCCTTAGAAGAACTTGCCTCTTCTGTAGTTGTACTATGATCAATTACCCAAGCTTCATGAAAAAAAGGAACAGAAATTAGAATTAAATCACGTTCAGCATCATAATCAATGGAATTAAAATGCAACCAATCTTGATCTCCTTGCAGCGTATTCCTATCGACATGAATGCGCTCATGCTTTAGAGCAACTCTTCCATAATTCGATTTAGTGCTATCTAAATCCTGAACCAAATGATCCCACACACGCCATTCCTAAACAATGGAATCCGTCTTATAATCCCACTCAACAATTTTTTCTGATAATATGACGTCATCTTGCATTTGACTCGTGTCTTTTCCCGCAGCAATGCACTCATCCATAGACTTTAGATCCCAAATGATCATTAAAACAGTATTTCTATCTGTTACTGCAATATCGTGATGTAAGCGCTGTAATGAATCATTCGCATAAAAACTTGCCATTAAATTATTATCCCAATCTCTCACTTCCACCCAATCAGAGCGTCCACTCGAAGTAATAAATCCTTGCGAAGATCTATCTCTTTTTGTTTTAACTAGATTTCCATTCGGAAGTAAATAGGCAGAATTTCCAGGAACCATATTCGCATCGTCTTCCCAAGTATGCACAATTTCTCCGCAATTATTTAAAAGAAAAACTGTAGGCTGATCAAGTGGATAAAGAAGATTATAACCTTCAAAGGCCTTATTTGCATTATATGAGATTAAGCCCACAGTATTTTGTCCAAAACATATACTTGTTACAGAGAAAAACAGAACAATTAGTAAGTAAAAATGCATTTAATGGCGCTATTAACAACAATCAATAAACAATCAATAAACAATCAATAAACAATCAAAATTATGAAATATCTTCAACATATTCGATTACTTTATTTTTATATTGGTATAGATTAGGAATGCTCTCAAGCCCTTCTCTTTCAACACATAACGACGCTAGACAATGACCAGCTATCATTGCTTGTTTTAAGTTTTGACTCTTATAGTAATTTAAGCAAAAACCCGTAGCGAAAATATCTCCCGCTCCCGTAGGATCTATCATCTTAGCAGGTGATGCTGGAAAGAACTGCATTGTTCCATTCTGATAACATTTTGCTCCTTGCGAACCATTGGTAATTATTAATATATTTGAATACTCCTTTAGCATTTCCAATTTATTATCTATATCCGGTATATCCTCCTCACTTAATATAACCACATCTGCAAGTTTAAGAACCTCAAAATCCATTTCTTTATAGACCACCTCTTTACTTTCATTCCTTCCTCTTAACCAGCCCTGAATTGTCATGCATACAAAACTATCAGTAGAGAAATTTGTTCCTAACATCACCTCATCTGCTAATGGACATAGGTGAAGGATACTACATTCTTCTTTGCTTACAAATCTATTCAAGCTTATCTTTTCCGCCACAGAATGTAATATCTGTGTCCTCTGCTCTCCTAAGTACCTATTTTCAAAAATTGTAGATCTTTCAGCATGATCAACCGTTACAGAATCGAGATTACTCAGGACACCTTTAAATTCATACTGATCACCAAAACTGGTAATCACTCCCGATTTATAACCTAATGTTTTGGCATATAAACTACAATATGCCGCAGAGCCTCCCATTACAAATCCAGATTGCATCATATCCATACACACATGCCCAACACATAAGTAATCTAAGTTCATCAGAAGAAAATTATATACATGGCGACTGTAGCAATGCACAGCGCAATGCTCCAACACTTTACTAAAGGACTAGGTGAAAGACTATAATCAAATTTTACAGGAAGTGGTTTCGGGTTTTCACGTGGAGCAACAAATGTCCATACCACAACAACTGCAAGAATACACAGAAGTGTCAATGCCATGCTGTGTAAAAATGCAAGATCGGGAAAGGCAAATAGAAAGAATCCATAAATTGGAAAATTCAACGCCATTCCAGCAAAGGCTGCATTCGCTGGCACTTTATCCCAGAGCATTCCCATGATAAATGCAACAACAACTCCAGACTGTAAGAAGCCCCAATATTGTTGTATGAACAAATACAAACCTCCTTCAAAGCTTGCAATAATGGGCGCCCATAAACAGGCAAGTAACATCAGAACGAGGGTAACTGCCTTTCCTATTTTAACAAGAGCATTCGCATCCTTAGTTTTCGCAAAATAGGGCTTATAAATATCTAAAGTAAATATAGTTGCAGCACTATTTAACAAACTATCAAGCGTACTAAGCGTTGCACCGAAAAGTGCTGCCAACATTCCTCCCACTAAGCCAGCAGGTAATAAATTCTTAATTAAAATGGGGAACGCTTCATCTGGATTAGTTACTTGATCCCCATACAATTCGAAAGCCATAATACCTGGAAAGATAATTATAAATGGAATGATCAACTTTAAACTTGCTCCAAATAGAACACCTTTCTGTCCTTCTTCTAAATTCCTAGCTCCTAATGCGCGCTGCATAATAAACTGATTCATTCCCCAATAAAACAGATTGGGAATCCACATGCCTCCCAAAAAGACGGCTAACCATGGAAGTTCAGGATGATCCAGTGGTAATACCGTATGCAATCTTCCTTCAGATAACTTTACAAATTCAGCCACACCACCAATTTCTTTAAAACCTAAAATAGTAACTACCAATCCTCCAATTAACAATGCTGTTCCTTGGATTACATCAGACCATACCACTGCCTTTAATCCACCATAAAATGTATACAACCCTGCTACCACTCCTACTCCCCATATTCCATATTGCAGCGGCAAATCAAAAATTGTTTGTAATGCAAGCGCTCCAGCATACAAGACAGTTGCAATAGTAACACCTACATAAAAAATCAGCATGCAAACCGACATAAATGTTCTACATTTCCGATCATAGCGATGTTCCAAATATTCAGGCATAGTATATATACCCAATCGCAAGAAACGTGGAAGTAGAAACAGGGCAGTAATTACAAGTGTAAACACTGCAATCCATTCCCAACTTGCTATGGCAAGTCCAACTTCCATCCTAAATCCTTGTCCCGCCTGACCAATAAAATGTTCTGAAGATATATTTGATGCAACTAATGAGAGTCCAATAACCCACCATGATAAATCCCTACCGGCAAGAAAATAATCCTCCGAGCTTTCTCTTTTCCTAGATACATATAAGGAAACGCCAACAACAAATGCCAAAAAGCCAAAAAAACAGAAATAATCTAAGCTCGTAAATTCCATGATTTGAGAGTTAAACGAATAGCTATTCTAATGTAGGCTTTATTTGCGAGAGAAAAAATCAGGGATAGAATTTTCCCAAGACAGTACATTTTTTTACCTTTTCATTAAACAACTAACTTATGAAAAATACATTTACAACAATTCTTATTCTTTTTATTTGCGTGCTGCAAAGTCAGGCGCAATGTGACGTAATCAATGCAAGTTTTGAAGACTGGACCCTACAACCTGTTGAGGTTGAAGCAGCCGATGGAACCATGTTTTCTAACGATGTTCTTATACCGGACAACACAGCCTCTGTTCTAAGAGCCTTATTCATAGTATTTGAACTATTTGGAGGCCCAGAAATCGGAATGGTACTAGAATCAGACCCTCAAGGATTCTTTGGAATAGACCAATCCACAGACGCATCTGATGGGGATTTTGCGGTGAAGCTTCAAGCTGGCTATGACATACCTGTTGCAGATATATATTCACCGATGCCATGTACAGTAGTGCCAGAGGTATTTGAATTTGATGTTAAGCATATTGGTGATACGGATGATACCTTAGATGTATTCGTCATTTTTGATGAGGGCCTTGGTGCTCTTCCGCAAGATGAAGCTGATCTTGTTAATTACCCCGCATATGCAACTGGACAATTCACATACAATTCTGATTCGGCATACCACCGCATTAGTCTACCTGTTATTGAAAACTTTGATGGACCTGTGGACACGTTCTACTATATAATCATTGCTACAACTGTCGACGATAGTTATTTCTTAATTGATAATCTTTCTACTGAAGCCACAGACGAACCAGATGTTTGTAGTTTTGATAGCTACCCTTCGTTTAGTATATCGCAATCAAATGATGTATGCATCTGTGAACAATTCTCTCTGGTAGCCGAAGAAGGGACATTTGTAACAGATTTTGTGAACCAAGATACCGTGCCTCCGCTCTTCTTAGTCACGGATGCAGATGACAACATATTATATATCTCGACAATTAATACGACTAATCTATTTGATGAGGGATTTTGCTTAGCAAACCCTGACGATGATCTTTTTATTGTTCAAGTATTGTACGAAGATGAAAACGACTTAGGAGGTATCGTTGAATCTAATACGCTCGGTGACATTACGGGATGTCATGTCCTATCAGAAAAATTACTGATTAATAAAGTATCCGAAGAGCCTGTAGTCGAAGTATCACTCGATGGTGACCCGCTCCCTGACGATGATGACATAATAGTTTGCTTATTCGATGACATAATAGAAACATTTTCATTCTCTAATAATACAGATCTCATTGGTACTGTATTTATCTTATCAGAGGATAGCGAGACTATTGTAGATCAATTTTCTACAGATGAGACAACCACCTTTTTTGGTTACTCTCCTGGGGAATATGGTATTGGTTTAGCATCAAGCATTGACCCTTTGCCTAATTCTATAGGACAAACCGTGGAAGAATCAATAGCGCTTGTTGACTGCTGGTGGGGATCTGATAACTTTTATAATGTACTCCTCCTTGGAAATGGCGATCAAGGATGTACTTCTTCTACTATTGATAAGGATGTATTGAAGAACGTACTCCTTTTACAAAATCCAGTATCAGAAAGGGTGCAGCTACAAGTGCAACAACCAATCAACAAAGCGATGCAAATCAATATTTCAGATATGAATGGAAAACTTTACACAAGCCAATCATATCAAAACCTACAAAATAATCTAGATTTTGATGTTGCTAACTATCCACAAGGGACTTACTTATTACAAATACTTTCTGAGGATGGAATCGCTTCCTATAAGTTTATAAAAATGTAAATACAGCTTAATCAAGAATAAGAAAGCCTATACAATTTGTGTAGGCTTTTTTTTGTAAGGGGGAGTTGTTTGAAGAGTATTTTGAACAGAATTAGAAGAATGTAAAGAATTATTGGTTTTCCTTGACGATCTTTATGCCTGGATACCGTGATGACTTGATGCCGTGATTTTGAACAAGATTAAAAGGACTTGTCTTGAGCGCAGTCGAAAGATCTAAAGATGTTTGAGATTACCTAAAACCTTCGAACCAAAAACCGCAAACCTTATTCGCTTTGCGAATTCACACCGTTCGCTTCGCGAACCAACGCCGCGCACTCCGTGCGCTACAGGTGTCTCTCCGCATGATAACTAGACCGTACCAACGGACCAGATTCCACAAAGTCAATGCCCATCTTCAAGCCTTCCTCTTTGTAATACGCGAATATATCTGGATGCACATATTCCTCTACCGCCAAATGCATTTTTGTAGGTTGTAGATACTGACCAATGGTTACGACATCGCAACCATTGGTGTGCAAATCTTGTAATACCTCGAGCACCTCTTCTTTTGTTTCGCCTAAGCCAACCATAAAACCAGACTTGGTTCTGTGTCCTGCTTCTTTTGTGCGTTTAATTTGTTCAAGGCTTCTATCGTATTTAGCTTGTGGTCTTACCAAACGATATAAACGTCTTACCGTTTCCATATTGTGTGAAACTACTTCCTGTCCTCCTGCAATCATACGATCTAACGCTTCCCAGTTAGCTCGTACATCTGGAATGAGCGTTTCTATAGTTGTATTGGGAGATTGTTCTTTTACTGACTTCACCGTTTGGTACCATATCTCCGCCCCTCTATCTTTCAGTTCATCTCTATTTACAGAAGTAATAACTGCATGCTTCACTTCCATTAATCGAATTGCCTCAGCCACTCTATTAGGTTCGTCTTCATCATATTCAGGTGGACGCCCTGTCTTGACAGCACAAAACGAACAACTTCTTGTACACACATCACCTAAGATCATAAAGGTTGCAGTACCAGCACCCCAACATTCACCCATATTAGGACAATTTCCACTCTGACAGATGGTATTGAGTTTATACTCATCCACAAGCCTGCGCACATTTCTGTACTTCTCCCCTATAGGTAATTTTACACGGAGCCAATCAGGCTTCTTTTTACGCGTAGGTTTTTCGTCTTTATTTACAACTGGTAAATCTATCAATAGTTTATTCTTTTAATTCGAACGCACACCAAACTCAAGTTTCATATAAAACTTGATAAAGTATGGTTTGTTCTTAATATTCTCAGATTCTGCAAGGATATCGATTTTTTTAATAAAAAGATCACCAGCAACGCCTACTTCTAGCGCTTTTGCATATTTATCGAATGCTCCCATAGAGAAAAGCAAACCGGCCCTAGCTTGCAAGCCAGGTGTAAAACTAACCTCATTGAGTCCTCTAAAAAACCCGGAAGAACCATATACATCATCAGACAGGAATTTTTCCGCATTCTCTTCTGAGTACTTTTCTGAACGCAATTCCACCTCGGAGGCACCTGCATCTAGCACATAAATGAGCTCCAGATAATATGGCTTAAGCACAGCCAAAGATGGTCCCGCCTGTACATTATAACCGACAGCAATTCCTCTTCTTTTCGCTTTTTCTGATTTGTATGATTTTTTTCCAACCCCTGCGCGTATGTTGATTAGAGAATTTATTTTTCCAAAAGCAAACGACCGGGAGCTATTGAATAAACCAAAAGAAAGATTTCTATTGATCCTTCGTTCTCTATGGTCCTTAGTATAACCCAGTTCAAACATATAATAGTTTGTGCGATCGTAACTCACAATTTTTCCAGAATTATATGCAAGTGCAAATCCGTTTTCATGCCATCGCACATCGTATGTTTTTTCCTTCTTATACACAATCCCTTTGAGATTCTCCTCTACCTGTTTTGGTTGCAATATCTTTTGCCCCTCTAAGGGTAAACCCAAACAGAATAATATTAGAACAAAAAATATGTGCTTATAAGAAAAATCCATTTGGATAAAGTTAATAATTCTAGTGTTAAGCTGCTTAGGAAAATTAGCGAAACATGCACAATTTGGCGACAGCAAAGCGCAATATTTAGTATAATTTATCCATTTTTACCATTATGAATTCACTTTCCCCCATTGCAATTCTAGTAGTTCTCGCCACTTACTTTGTAGGACTATACCTCGTTTCCTATTTTACTAGCAGGAATTCTGATAGTAATACCTTCTTCTCAGCGAACAAAAGTTCACCTTGGATTCTTGTCGCAATCGGTATGATCGGTGCCTCATTATCTGGAGCGACCTTCATTTCGATACCTGGGGTTGTAGGAGCAGGGGGGCATAATATGGCGTTTTCTTATATGCAAATCGTCTTTGGCTACCTAGTCGGTTACTTTGTAATTGCCACTGTCCTTATGCCTATTTATTACCGACTTAATTTGATATCGATTTATGGCTATCTCGAACAACGCTTTGGGAAATACAGTTACAAGACGGGAGCCTTCTATTTTATTATTTCAAGAATCATCGGGGCAACATTTCGTTTGTTTCTGATGACCATGGTTTTCGACCAGTTTATCGGGGCTCCATTTGGCGTACCTTATTGGTTGACAGTTTTTCTTACCCTTGCACTCATTTGGATATACACTTACAAAGGCGGAATAAAAACCATTGTTTGGACAGATACGATTCAGACCGTTTGCATGCTTTCTGCAGTTGCACTTAGTATTTACTTCATTGGTCAGGAAATGAACCTTAGCATTGGAGATATAATTCCAACCATAAAGGCCTCAGATTACTCCCAGATGTTTTTCTGGGAAGGCGGCTGGTCAGATGCGAACAATTTTTTCAAACAGTTCTTTAGTGGTGCCTTAGTAGCCTTAGTAATGACTGGCTTGGATCAAGATATGATGCAAAAAAATCTAACCTGCAGAAGCCTTGGTGATGCGCAAAAAAATGTATTCGTTTTCTCTATCATCTTAGTTTTTGCCAACCTACTTTTCCTTTCATTGGGTGCTCTTCTATACATGTATGCCGATGTTATCCAACTGGCAATTCCAGAACGTACAGATCAGCTCTACCCTACTATTGCTCTTGAACATTTGCCTCCGTATGTGGGCATTGTGTTTGTACTTGGGCTGATTGCCGCAGCCTATTCTAGCGCAGATTCCGCATTGACTTCTTTGACAACATCTTTCTGTATTGACTTCCTAAATTTTAATAAGACAGACAGACCAGAGGAAGAAAAAAAGAAAATTCGCATACTTGTTCATATTGCATTTTCAATCATTTTATTTATAATTATTTTGATCTTTAATAGCCTAAATGACGGTGCCGTAATTAACAAACTTATGGAGTGGGCGGGTTACACATATGGTCCTATTTTGGGCCTATTCACATTTGGGATATTCACTAAAAGAAAAGTGCGGGACAACTGGGTGATTCCTATCGCCTTGGCCTCTCCGATCCTCTCGTATATCATCAATAAAAATTCTGAAGCCTGGTTTGGTGGATTTAAACTCGGCTTTCTCATCATTGCTTTGAATGGTTTTTTGACATTCATGGGCCTTCTTGCGATCTCTAAGAAAAAGTAGGACGTGCCCCATTTCTCAGTGCCTCAGAAATGGGTCGGAGTATTGCAGGCTCCCTGTTCGGTCGGTCACAGCATAGCTGCGACACTACGTCCTTCCATGTTCCTCACGCAAGGAAGGATTCGCTGCGCTCTCGGTGTTTGCTCGCTGCGCTCTCTGTGTTTGCTCGCTGCGCTCTCTGTGTTTGCTCGCTGCGCTCTCTGTGTTTGCTCGCTGCGCTCTCTGTGTTTGCTCGCTGCGCTCTCTGTGTTTGCTCGCTGCGCTCTCTGTGTTTGCTCGCTGCGCTCTCTGTGTTTGCTCGCTGCGCTCTCTGTGTTTGCTCGCTGCGCTCGCAAGGTTACTGTTCGCTGCGCTCATGGTATGTGCTCGCTGCGCGAGCACTATGTTTACTGGTGTCATGGTTTCCCTTTACTTTGCTAAATGATTGAACAGAAGAAATTTGTACTTTAGCAACTATTAATACTAAAATTCTATTGGAAAAATTTACCGAAAAAGATTCACACTATCGACACTTAGAAAAAATGTCAACTACCGAGTTAATAACATCTATCAATAAAGAAGATAAAACAGTAGCACAGGCGATAGAAAAACAACTTGACAAAATAGGCAAAACTGTAGACGCTGTACATTCAAAAATGGCAAAGGGCGGAAGACTATTTTATATCGGAGCCGGTACAAGCGGGCGTCTAGGGGTTGTAGATGCGTCCGAATGTCCACCTACTTTTGGAGTACCGCACGATTGGGTGATCGGATTGATTGCTGGTGGTGATAGCGCTATAAGAAAAGCAGTCGAGTTTGCTGAAGACAGCCACGCGCTTTCTTGGGAAGACTTGCAAGCACATAATGTGTCTAAAGATGATTTTGTGATCGGCATAGCAGCCTCAGGAACAACGCCCTATGTTGTACATGGACTAACCAAATGTCAAGAAAATGGAATTTCAACAGGATGCATAGTATGTAACCCGGATTCACCCGTTGCAGAAAAATCTGACTTTCCAATCGAGGTAATTACGGGACCTGAGTTTGTAACCGGTAGCACGCGCATGAAAGCAGGAACTGCTCAGAAACTCGTACTCAATATGATTACCACCTCCGTCATGATCAAACTCGGGCGAGTTCAAGATAATAAGATGGTGGATATGCAACTTAGTAATAACAAGTTAGTGGATAGAGGCACATTTCTCTTAATGGAAAAGCTAAACTTACAATATGAGGCTGCGCAAAAATTACTTTTGGAGCATGGGAGTGTACGTAAGGCCTTAGAGGCTAGTAGATAAAAATCAAATTCAACTTTGAAGATTATCTGAATTCTATTGCACAGTTCATCATTATGGATTCATATCCTCAATTTCTAAAACTCAGCTATCACATAATTTAATGAAAAATACTATTTTTAAAAAATAATTACTACCACAAATTACGCGAAAGATGAAAACACAATTTACTATCCTAATATTCCTTTTCTTTTTTGGCACTGCAATAGCACAGGATTTTTCGATAACAAATCACAATTTTGATAATTTCCACAGCTTCCCTTCACAAATTTATTTTGCCAAAGACAATTCAGGAGATATTTGGGTATTACAAAATGGAGGTTTTGACGGTAATATTATTTCCAGATATTCAGATGGCGTATGGGAAAGCATAGATTTTAGTGATTGTGGTAATTGTGTCTATAATATGAAAGCAAATAACGACGGGATCATATATGTTTCATCAGGTATGGGTTTTTATGCCTGGGAAAATAATACCTGGGTATCAAAATCAGGAGATGTCACAGCCAGACAAGATTTCACTTTCGACAGTCAAAATCGTTTATGGTTTGAACATGATGATGGAAGCATCAAAAGATTAGCATTTTTAAATCTAGACAGTTCCATAGAATTTATCGATGGTGTTGAAGGTGAGGTATCAGACTTAAGTTTTGGGACTGATAATTTGATTTGGTTCCAGAATCAAAATCAAATAACATCTACAGATGGTAGTAATATCACGGACTATGGTTTTTCAGGCGCGCAAATGGAAACTGGAAAAAATAATTCAACTTATTTTACAGATTTCGACGGCGACATTGGGTCTATTGTAAATGGATTTGTAAGCGAAAACCAATTTCCATCGGCAGACAATGGCTTTCAAACTACTGCCATGACAGTAGACACAAGATATAACACAATGTGGTTAGGAAACCAAGGAGTACAGGCTGGAATAACTTATTTAGATTTATCAACTGGAGATACCGAATTTCTAAACTCAGACGATCTTTATGTTGATGTTGTGGGACTTACAGACGCTATGTTTGTAACAAATGAAGGAACGCTTTGGGCGGCAGGTAGATTTGATGGACAGGTAGTAGAAATAACAGTTGATTATATGTCTGCTACAGATGATTTAACAAAGGAATTGAATGTTTTCCCTAATCCAGTAATTGATAAATTTACAATTATATCAGATAATGTCATTTCTAAAAAGAGTAAGCTAAGAATCTTAGATCAGTTGGGAAATGAAATGAAGCAAGTCCATGCATCACAATCACATGGCCAGATTACAGTGGACCTGAGCGCTTTAGGCACAGGAATTTACTTTATACAAATGGAAGATTCTGCGACGTTTAGAAAGATTGTTAAACTGTAATTTAGACGAGAGAATTCTAGTTGATGTGTAGTAAAGAAAAGCTAAGTTTGTTCAGCTTCTGCTTCGAAGCTGAACAAAAGTTTTTTCTTGAATATGGAAGTATAAGAAAGGCTTTAGAAGCAATGCCTTATAAATACGGATCAGCAGTCCTCCTAAGTATTAATCATATCTACCAAAGCAAGATTCTTATTCCTTAAATCAATTCCCCCTTCCAAAATTGATTTCAAGTTAGCCATATAGAACGTCCATCCGCGGGTACAGCCCACATAGGATTGCATGCGAGAATCTTCATCCAGCGGAATTTCACTTTGGATAAGTTCCACAATGGAAGTTCCTTGCTCTTCTTTAATCTGAACACTAACTGTACAGCCTAAGAAAGTAAATTTGACTAAATCGGTGCTATTACTCTCAATAATTTTCCCCTCAGCGACATGATCAGACCCATGCCACATCCACTTATAAGTATCATTTGCCGCTACACTACTAAATGTACTTTTGCGATTTCCACCTGCTGCAGTAAATTCTGCCTTACTCAAAAACCACTTTTCGATATGCCCTTGCTTTGTCCAATAATCAAAGATGATATGTGGAGCAGCTTTTATATCTATTCTTTTCTTAAAGCTTGTCCAATCGTGCTTATTCATATGCTATTTTCGTAAATAAATTGTCTTAATAGATACCGCTTCTTTAAAATATTGAAAGTGCCGTTCTTGTTGTTAGTCGTTCTAAGAAAATCATGCCTCTATAGGAATTCCCTTTTTTATTCAATCTAGGGCTCCATACTGCAATACAGTATTTTTCTGGATGCAAGGCTATAATTCCACCGCCTACTCCACTTTTACCAGGCAATCCAACTTTGTATGAAAACTCCCCGGATTCATCATAAAATCCACACGTCTGCATTATGGCATTTATTCTTTTTGCTTGACTCCGATTTAAAACTTGGCTCCCTTTCTTAGTTTTGGAATCACAAAATGCTAAAAATGTAAACGTTTTAGTTAATTGCTTACAATTCATTTCTATTGAACACATGTTAAAGTAAAAATCTAATACTTCATCTGGAGGATTTTCAATATTTCCAAACGACTTAATAAAATTACATAGTGCTTTATTTCGATAGCCAACTTGTTCCTCTGATTTTGCAACAGCTTCTGAGAAATGTATTTCTTCACTGGATGCAAGCTCTCTGACATATGCCAAAAAATCATTTTTTGGATCTTTCAAATTGCTTAGTAATATATCACAAATCACTAACGCTCCGCCATTGATTAATGGATTTCTAGGTATTCCATTGTCTGTTTCTAATTGCACCAACGAATTAAAGGCACTTCCTGATGGTTCTACTCCCACCCGTTCCCAAATACTATCTCCTAAAAGTTTGTAAGCCAAACTTAGTGATAGCACCTTCGATATACTTTGTATAGAAAACTTGGCTTCACAGTCACCAATCGCATATTCCTCATTATCTATCGATAAAAATGCAACGCCAAATTTATTCGGATCTATTTTCGCTAATTCTGGAATATAAGTAGCTATTGCACCTTTGTTCTCCGTTGCTAGAACGGTTTGATAAACATCCTTTATTACTTCTTTATAATTAGTCAACGATTTTTTTTACACAATAAATTTCATGCATAATTAGAAAAACTCTTATCTGGAGGTGTGTGCTTAATTAAATTATTCTCTAAATTAAGCAGCTCAAAACTTACTTCTATTTTGTTTGTTTCTTAGAATCAATTTGATTGACTTGTATTCTGTTCGATTTTTGTTCACAACAACCCTTCATCCGATATCCATCCCTCTTGCTGCCGCCTTAAGATCTCTCGTTCCTGCCGGGTCATATCAAAGGTATCTCTAGGAAGATAATGCCTCGTCTCCTCTTCTTCCCATTCCTTTTCAACATATTGCTGATCTATCTCTTCAGGAATATCCTTCAAAACGAACGATACAAAGACCCCTACCAAGGCACCAAAGAGATGGCTCTCCCAAGAGATTCCTTCCTGATTTGGCAAGATACCCATAAAATATCCTGAACCCACATACATCATCGTTACTATCAGGGAGAGAATAATGGAAAGTAAATTTTTCCTAAATATGCCATTAAAGAATACAAACGAAATAAGTCCATATACAATACCACTGGCGCCTACGTGCGACACTTGTCTTGCAAACATCCAAACCACCGCACCTGTAAGTAAGTATATCAAGACAAATCCGAAGTATGATATTTTTTTGTAGAAAACAAATAACAAGGTGAGCAAACCAGCCATGGGTAGAACATTCGCCGTCAAATGTTGCCAATCACTATGGACCAGTGGCCCCGTAAAGATACCCCATAAACCGTAACTTTTTCTTGGCACTACACCTACAAGGCCTAAACGCGTTTGGCCAAACGCAAAAAATAAATGGATAAGAATAAGAAGACTCACAAATGCAATAGGGAGAATTAATTTCCTGAGCGTTTCTATAAACTCTTTTTCCACCCTATTACTTATATCTTCTTTGAACAAGTTGAATAAACTGAACAGCTTTGCCAGCCTTGGCCTCCCATTCATTATCTTTAGCTACACCATGAATAAGAAATTCTTTCGCCTCTTCAAACGAACCCATTATATTTAGGTTATGCAAGGTTTTGGTAAATAGATCAGAGTCGCCTCCAAAAAGCTCTTTGATAGTAAACGCTTTTTCATTTATACTAACCGCCTTTGTCAAATCTGTAATAGGCATCATCTTTAATTTATCAGAGAGTTCTAGAACTTCTGTAGTTTCAAAAATTTCTAGTAAACCTGGACTGATCTGTTCGGCCGCAGCAACAACTTCTACGGGTTCTGGAATTGGTTCTTTTTCAATTATAGACTCCTCTATAAGTTCTGGTGATTCATCTATAACCTCCGGCGTATCATCCATAGGTGCTGCTTTACCGTTACTACCATTCGAATGCGTTATGCCTCCTAGTTCTTGTACTTCTTCCCTGTCTTCACCTAAGACATTATGCATAGAGCGTAGATAATTCATCATTAAGTCCTTTTCTGCATCTGAAACTTCCTCATATTTCTCAAGTTGCGCATGCAGATTGTTTAGTTTTTCCAGTAAGACGTTGTATTTATCCCAGTTCATAATTTTGTTTGATCTTGATTTGTCGTGTAAAAGTAACTCATAAGCAGCCAAATTTGTTGGCATTTACTCATTAATACTTTCTTTAATACGGTTTAATTAGACAGATTAACTTTTCATTAAGACCAAAACATTAAATTAGCGGAGATTATTGCAGATATATGTTTCTAGAACCAAGTTTTAAAGGACAGCGAAGTGGATGGATTGAGGTCATCTGTGGTTCCATGTTTTCAGGAAAAACGGAAGAATTGATACGAAGGATTAAACGTGCTCGTATCGCAAATCAAAAAACTCTAATTTTTAAGCCGGTAACGGATTCTCGTTATGATAAGGAAAAAGTAGTCTCTCATGACGCGAATCAAGTCATGTCTCTGCCTGTGGCAACAAGTAATGATATACTTGATTGCATGGAGGATGCCATGGTTATAGGTATTGACGAAGCCCAATTTTTTGATTTAGAGCTCGTAGGAGTTGCTGAAAAGCTCGCGTTGATGGGAAAACGAGTAATTGTAGCTGGGTTAGATATGGATTATCTTGGTAAGCCCTTTGGACCTGTTCCTGATTTATTAGCAATTGCGGAGTATATTACCAAAGTGCACGCTATCTGCCCCCATTGTGGTAATCTCGCCACACATTCCTATCGACTTACAGAAGAAGGAGACCGCGTCGTTTTAGGAGAAAAAGATAAGTACGAACCGCGCTGCCGCATCTGCTATAGCATGGGAAATATCATTGACTTTAGAACAAAGTAGACATATCTCAATTCGCACGCTTTAAAACCAAAATTAGAATTTTTTAGCTGTAAGAAAAACAACTATAAACTACCGCCTTAGCTCACTTTAGAAGCGCATAAATTACTTATTTCGCCTATAGAAACTTAATATTGCGAAATATTACCTAAGCCCTATTTAGCTTCAAAACGCTATGAAAAAAATTAAAACCTGCCTAATCTCCGTTTTTGATAAAAATGGACTCAGTGAGATCATTCAAGAACTCAAACAACAAGATATAAAACTGCTTTCTACTGGAGGGACTTATACTTACCTGACAGACCAAGGATTATCAGTTGATAAGGTGGAAGACCTGACAGGATATCCGTCTATATTGGATGGCCGAGTTAAAACACTACATCCTAAAGTGCATGGAGGAATTCTTGCTAGAAGGACAGAAGATCATTTGGGTCAATTAAGCAAATATGATATCCCGGAAATTGATTGCGTTGTCGTGGACTTGTATCCTTTCGAGAAGACCGTAGCAAGCACAGATGATGAAGAAACTATAATAGAAAAAATAGACATTGGTGGAATCGCTTTGATTAGAGCTGCTGCTAAAAATTATAACGACATCGTTATTATTCCTTCCAAAACGGAATATGCGGATCTAACAATGATATTGAAAAATCAAGGACAGAGCACACTAGCTGAAAGAAAAGCGCTCGCGATGAAGGCGTTTAGAGTTTCTTCCCATTACGATACTGCAATCCATAACTACTTTGACCGAGACATGGATTCTGAACCTGCTTTTAAACAAAGCTTACTGCAAGGAAAGGTGTTGCGTTATGGAGAGAACCCGCATCAACAAGGCATTTATTTTGGAGAGATGGATTCTATGTTTAAAAAGCTAGGTGGGAAAGAGCTCTCGTTTAATAACATGGTAGATATAGATGCAGCTGTATCCCTTATGAAAGAATTTAAAGATGGGGATCCTTGCTTTGCTGTATTAAAACATACCAATGCATGTGGCCTTGCAATTCGCCCAACAGTTTTGGAAGCGTGGACAGATGCATTAGCTGGAGATCCTGTATCAGCATTCGGAGGTATTCTCATTTCTAATGCCGAAATAGATCTAGCTACGGCTCAAGAAATAAACAAAATATTCTATGAGGTTCTAATAGCACCTTCATTTTCTGCTGACGCGGAAGCATTGTTGTCTGCTAAAAAGAAACGTGTATTGATGGAGATCAAGCATTTTGATCTCAAACCTAAAACATTTAAGAGCATATTAAACGGAGTGATAGAACAAGATTCTGATTTTGATACATCAGAGACGAAAGATTTAAAGATAGTTACTCAATTATCTCCCTCAGACCAGCAATTCCACGATTTACTTTTTGCAGAAAAATGTGCCAAGCATTTAAAGTCTAATACAATTGTGCTCGCAAGAAATAATCAACTTTTAGGCATGGGTTGTGGACAAACATCTAGAGTAGATGCGTGTAACCAAGCCATTGATAAAGCAAAACGAATGGGATTTGATCTAGAAGGTGCTGTTATGGCATCCGATGCATTTTTTCCATTTCCGGACTGCGTGGAAATAGCGGATAAAGTAGGCATCAAAGCAGTTATCCAACCTGGCGGTTCTATCAAAGATCAATTAAGCATAGACTATTGCAATGCACATAATATTCCAATGGTATTTAGTGGAAAAAGACATTTTAAACACTAGTGACAAATTTTTGCATTGACATAGGGAATAGTTTTATAAAATACGCAGTCATGCGTGATGGTGAAATCGTACACAACAAAAGAGCTAAGAAATTATTAGTACGAGAAATTAAATCGCTTGAAACAAAATATAAGTTTGAGCATGCCATCCTTTCTTCAACAAGAAAATCAAAACCGCGTTTTCTAGGATATCTGAAGAAGCATTTACATTTGACCTTTCTTGATCATAAAACGAAGCTTCCATTTAAACATGAATACACCACACCCAAGACGCTTGGAAAGGATCGGCTAGCAGCGGTTGCCGGAGCGCAAAATCTGTTTCCTGGCAAAAATTGCTTGATATTTGATATCGGTACCTGTATGACAATCGATTTTTTAACAAAAAACAAGGTCTTCAAAGGAGGTAATATAGCCCCTGGAATAGACCTCCGTTTGAAGTCAATGCATGATTATACGTCTGCCCTACCCCTAGTAAAAGCCACATTTGACAATAGTATTCTCGGAAAATCCACAATATCTGCCTTACAAAATGGCGCTATCTATGGCATTTGTCTTGAAATTGAAGGAATGGTCGCTCGTATGAAGCGCAAAAGTGGCCCAATTAACGTTATTTTAACTGGTGGAGATGCGATTAATTTTGGAGAACTCCTAGAATGTAAGAAATTTGTAATCCCAAATCTAGTCCTATTAGGGCTAGATGCAATATTAGAACACAATGTCAAGAACAAAATATAGTTTTTTATTATTCCTTTTTCCGCTGTTTATGCAGGCGCAGATTTCAGACAATTCGCCTTACACAAGGTTTGGAATTGGAGAACTGCAAGACAACAACTTCCTTCATCTAAGGCATATGGGCGGACTGGGCAGTTCGTTCATTGATCCATACTTGATTAATATTGTAAATCCTGCATCTTTAGGCTCCTTGCAATCGACTGCATTCGACATGTCAGTCTTCAACGAGTTCTCAACTCTTTCGGATGGAGAAAATACGAATACAAGTTTTAATGGAAACTTGGAATATATATCATTAGCCTTTCCTACGAGCAACCCCATTAATGATCTTTTTGAACAAAAAAAAAGAGATACTAATTACGGTATGGCGTTCACCTTGATGCCGCACTCTATAGTAGGTTATGACATTACAAACACTGAAACTGCTGATACTCTGGGCCAAATAAGAAGAAATTTCCAAGGTAGTGGAGGAACGTATAAATTTATGTTTTCCCAAGGCTATAAGTATAAGAACTTTTCTGCTGGATTAAATTTAGGTTATCTATTTGGGAAAATAAGATACACGAGAGATATCGTTTTTCTAGATAATCTAAATGCTTTTTCAGTAGATTATGAACGTAATTATTCCGTCTCTGGTTTCCTATGGAATTTAGGGTTTATCTACTCCCAAGTTCTCAATAAATCGAATGTCGATATTAAAAAAGGAATACAACCTAAAGTCGTAAATATAGGTTTAAGGGCAAATACAAATACTGGGTTTTCGACGAACTCCAACATAATTGACCTACATAGAAATTACTCATCAAATGTAGTAGATACAGTTCGCTCAGTTGTTGATGTCAAAGGGAAGGGCACGTTACCAGCCGAAATTGGCATTGGCGCTACCTATTTAAATGGTTCTAAACTGGCTTTAGGCGTTGATTTGAGTGCTGCATCATGGGCAAATTATAAGAATGATGCTAACCCAGAAGAACTTTCTAACACATTTATGTTAACTTTTGGAGGATATATACGTCCTAACTATAAGTCGTTTTCCTATTTCGACCGCGTTTACTACCGCTTTGGTGGATTCTATGGCAATGATCCACGGGTAGTCAATGGCACACAGATCGACAATTATGGTCTTACTGCCGGATTTGGACTGCCATTCGTATTCCAGAAAAAAATATCACATGCTAATCTAGGCTTAACTATCGGGAGAAGAGGTACAGGTACTGACATCCAGGAAACCTATTATAGGTTTACATTTGGATTTACCTTTAATGACGATGAATGGTTTATTAAAAGAAAATACAACTAATTAAAAGAACTTGACACTATGAGAAATTATCTAAGAAACGCAATTCTAATTATGTTCGCTTCCATTTCCTTTGCACATCTTGGATTTGCGCAATGCGAAAATTGGAATGATTCACCGCAAAAAGATGATGCAGAGAATAATCATTCAATTTATAGACAAGCTTTAAAAGCAAAAGACTTTGCTGTTGCAGAAGAATATTGGGCTAAAGCATATGAAGTTGCTCCTGCTGCAGATGGAAAAAGAGATTACCATTTTACGGATGGAATTAAAATCTATATTGAAAAACTTAAAACTGCAGACGCCGCTACGAAGAGTGCGTATGTAGACAAAATTAACATGCTCTACGATCAGGCAACTGAATGCTACAAAAATGGAGCTATCAAGCCTACTAAATGTCAAGATGCGGCGTGCATAGATAAAAAAATCGGAAACTTAACTGCTCGTCGCGGATTTGATATGTTCTACTCCATCAATGCACCTTACTCAAAAAACCTTGAGATGTATGATAATGCATTGGCTTTAGCAGGCAATGATATTGAGTATACGTTCTTTGACCCTGTAGCAACGATGGTCGTGTACCAGTTTGAGAAAGGGAAACTTGAAAAGCAAAAGACACTGGATTACTTTTTCTTAATGGAAGAGATCGCGCAATACAATTTATCCAAAAATGAGAAGTATGGTGAATACTATGATCAAGCATGGTCAGCAGCTAAAGCAAAGTTTGGAAAAATTGAAACAGATCTATTTGATTGTGATTATTTCAAGCCAACTATCCAAGAGAAGTATGATGAAGACCCAACAGACCCTGAGAATTTAAAAACATGTATAGCGTTATTGAAGAAAAGAGGTTGTCCTGATTCTGACCCAACATTAACAAAGTGGGAGGCTGAGTGGAAATCTTATGCGCAAGGTGTAAATGCACAGAGACAAGCAGAATTTGAAGCAAGTAATCCGGCTATGTTAGCAAGTAAAGCTTACAAATCTGGTGACTACGCTGGAGCAGTTGCAAAGTACAGAGAAGCAATCAATCAGGAAACAGATAACGCTAAGAAAGGAACATACCATTGTTCTATTGCATCTATTCTTTTCAGAAAAGAGAAGAAATTAAATGATGCGAGAAAAGAGGCTAAAACAGCTAGTAGTTTAAGACCAGGTTGGGGAAAGCCGTATATGCTTATTGGTGATATGTATGCGACAGGTGCTAGAAACTGCGGCGATTCGTGGAATCAAAGGCTAGCAATTTTAGCTGCAATGGATAAATATAGTATGGCAGCACAGGATCCTGAATATGCTGCAGATGCGAATAGCAAGATTGGAAAATATAGAAGTTCAAAACCAACGCAAGATGAAGGGTTTATGAGAAGCGTAAAATCAGGTGATCGTGTGAAAGTAGGCTGTTGGATTGGAGAAACAGTAACGGTTTCTTACCAATAGAACATAACATATAAATATAAATATAAAAAAAGAGGCTGTCTCAAAAGGCAGCCTCTTTTTTTTTAAAAATGCTCACAACTTCGTATCTTATTGTATGAGCAAAACAAGAAGCAAACCGGTCTTCAAACCCTACAACCCAGACCAGCTTAGTTTGCTACCTCCAAGTTTAGATGAATTAATTCCAGAAAATCATGTTGTTCGAGTGGTTCGAGATGTGATAGATCAATTGGATATTGATTCTATCCTGAAGAAGTATAAAGGAGGTGGCACAAGTTCTTATCATCCAAGGTTGTTATTGAAGGTTTTGATATACGGATATTTATCAAACACCTATTCTTCACGCAAGATAGAACAAGCTGTTCGCAGCAATATATATTATATGTGGTTGGCAGGCATGCAAACTCCAGATCACAATACGATAAACCGGTTTAGAAACGATAAGCTAAAAGGCGTACTAAAAGAAGTGTTTGGACAAGTAGTCACCTTAATGGTAGAACAAGGCATAGTGGATATTAAGACCATCTATATAGACGGGACAAAGTTGGAAGCAAATGCGAACAAGTACACCTTTGTATGGGGTAAGTCGGTAAAGCGATACAAGCAAAGCATAAAAAACCAACTAGAACAATTGTGGAATTATGCAGATAGTATAGCCAAAGATGAGTTGATGGATAATGACCCTACGGTATATCCAGAGTTGGATGCAGAACAGGTAATGAAAACAGTAGCAAGTATAAACGAAGCGATAAAGGATAAACCAGTAGATAAGAAGATCAAGCAGAAGTTGAACTACGCCAAACGTCACTGGCCACAAAACATCGCAAAGTATAATGAACAGGAGAAGATATTGGGCCAGCGCAATTCCTATTCAAAGACAGATCCAGATGCCACGTTCATGCGAATGAAGGATGACCACATGAGAAACGGGCAACTCAAGGCAGGTTATAATTGGCAGATTAGCACTTCAAATCAATATATAGTAAACTACGACATCTATCACAATCCCACAGATACACTAACCATGCCTAGCCATCTTGCAGGATACAAAGCCCTATATGGCAAGAGTCCACAAGTAGCTGTAGCAGATGCAGGTTATGGGAGTGAAGAGAATTATGAATACATGGCAACAGAACAAATAGAAGCCTACGTAAAATATAGTTACTTCCACAAAGAGCAAAAGGCTAAAGGGAAGATAAAGCCCAAAGATGCCTTCAAACCCCAACACTTATATTACAATAAAGAAGAAGATTACTTCATATGCCCGATGGGTCAAAAGATGACCAAACAATATGAATCAAAAAGGGAAACAAAATCAGGATTTGAACAAAACTACAGTGTTTATCAAGCACAAAATTGTAAAGGATGTCCGTTAAGAGGAACTTGCCATAAAAGCAAAGACAACAGGGTAATTCAATTCAACTGGAATCTAAAAAAACACAAAGATAAAGCTCGTCAAAAACTACTGAGTGAGCAAGGGGTAGCTCACCGCTCACAAAGACCTGTAGATGTGGAAGCGGTGTTTGGAAACATAAAACAGAATAAAAAATTTACTCGATTCAATTTGAGAGGAAAAGACAATGTACTAATCGAGGCAGGATTAATTGCATTAGCACATAATCTGGCAAAAATGGCTAGAAATTAAGCCGAAATCCTAAAATATGCGTATCAAGCATCTTATCTAATAACATACAGCAGTAAAATCAATTGACACTCAGAGCGATCATGACTCTCTGTATAATTAAAAGAAAAGAGACTGTCTAGATTTGAGACAGCCTCTTTTAGTTTACACCATATTGATATTTGTAAAAATGAATTCTTTAAAAGAAATCAACAGATGATAAATTAATTCTGAGAGAAATCAAAAATTATAATAGCCAAGGCTACTTAACTACTCAGCAGGATAGCTAATTTGAGGATGGATCAGTCATATTTCAGAGCTCCACCATCTTATCATCAGATTTATTGCTCAATAATTCAAAAAAAATTATTAAAATGGCACCCATAATGCAATGTATAAAGCAGATCTTATATAGACTTAAGTTCAATCTTAGATATGTGTAGTCTTATAATTATCCATTAGCAGCAATTTGGACACCGAAATAAAAAATTTGAGAATGATGAAAAATGCCAAATTGCAGGAATTAATGTAGCTCGTATGAAAGGAGTAGACATTAACGACCCAATTATGAAATAGTTTGTAGATAATTTAGAAAGAGTAAATAATCTTGCGGAAAACAGTGAAGGATTTATTTGGAGATTGAAAGACGAAAACGATGATGCAACAAGTTTTAAACCATATAATGATGAACAGGTAATAATAAATATTTCTGTTTGGGATTCAATCGAATCATTAAAGGACTTTGTATTTAAAACTTTCCACTCAGACTTTTTAAAAAGAAGAAAAGAATGGTTTAAATCGTATGGGAAAATTCAAGTGGCAATGTGGTGGATTCAGGAAGGAGAAATTCCAACAATTGAAGAAGCTGTTGATAAATTGGAATATCTTCAAAAGAATGTTCCTTCAGAAATGGTTTTTGATTTTAAAAATATATTCCCAAAGCCAATAGTAAATAACAATTAAAAGAAAAAAACACTTTAGCCAGCATTTGCAGCACACTGCCGTCCTCATTCTTGCGGCGTCAGAGAGCTACAGCCAACCCACCTAGAATTATTACAAACGATAGAGGGAAGAGCGCCATTGCCAGCATATAACAACGCACGATGAAGTAATATGCTCTTTTCACTTCTGGTAAAGGTTGTTGGTAGGAAAGGGTTTAATATTCTTGTTGTCGGAGTTAGACAAGTGAGTAAGCAGACGACGGATAATTACGTAAGGCTCATTGATCTTTGAAA